>BNJU01003986.1_pt1 | contig 91773 bp, 124 predicted proteins | sample 8539281 | NCBI WGS metagenome assembly BNJU01 (sample SAMD00202456, study PRJDB9452) | human saliva metagenome | isolation source: human saliva | place: Japan
GGCAGCCCAAAAACATCCAAAACCAAGAAATGCAACTGAGGATCACTGACACCTTTAATGGGAACCAACCATTGTTGAACACGGGGAAGAAGGGCAACAATATAAAACAGAACTGACCCAAAGAGCACATGAAGATACTGGAATGAGATCATAAAGAACATGAACCACACGAAAAGCAATTGAACAGGAGCAATTAAAATTTATAATCCATGATAATAATAAAACATATAATAATACCATCCAATGAACTTATCAACTGAACATATTAAACTGACTGATTTCAACAGAGAAACCAGACCAAATTGTTGTTCAAATACTTTTTTTCAGAATATTTTTTCCAAAATTTTTCAATTTATCTTCACAAGCTTTAACTTTTCGCCTTTTATACAAAATCTCCCTTTATAAAAAAATTATTTAATTGAATGCTGATGACCAAGAATCAATGTCTTTTACATTGATTCAGAGTTAACTATCCAATTGATAATCATATTCCAGCTCATTTGAGACATGGAATTACCAGATTAAATTGATTTAATATCAACACATTTTGTCCAACTTTCTGTCAATTTTATACAAGATTTCGTCAAAATTATCCTAGTCAACATCCTTTCTCAAAAAACAAGAACATACTGTTAGACAGTCCAAGCATATTATTCTTAATGCCTCTTTGTTTTAGGAAAATATTACTTAAATTATTTTCAAAATTTTTATGTTTCCACAGTTCTCAATCGTTTTCCTTTTCCTTATGCAACCTCACCTTTCCTTCTATTTCCTCTACTCACATGTTACAAACACATTCTGCTTCCCCTATTATTCAAACTTAAAATTAACTTCAGCAAACTTGTTTTTCCTAATTTCGCCTCCGCCAGTAACAAAAATTAACGCTATCTTTCACTCCTTTTTCACACTTCTATAAAACAAAAAACAAACTCATATAAAAGTTGTTGCTTTAATTTTTGCTCAACTTTTTTTTAATGGATTCACTATTAACCTGTACTTTGAGAAACCCTATTTCTCATTGTAGGCAAGAATTTTTCAGACATTAAAACGTATGACTAATTTTGTTATTAGCTTTGCTGTAGCATTTTCCGTAACTCCTAATCCAGCATGTTTTACTGGCTTTTAAGTGGATTTTCTGCTTTAATTTTTAGTAGTGTGTAGGAATCTAATAACTTATTGTACCATTATGATTTTCAAAGCTTTTATAAAATCTCCGTGTCTAAATATTTTATATTAAACTCCATTTAAAAATAGAAACAAAATGTGCAAGCAATTACCTTTGTAGTGCACATCGGACTTTTTGTATCCGTCTTAGAGACTTTTATAATTTATTTATGATAGACGATTAAATATTTTCTCGTATTTTATTTATGTGTACGAAATTTTCTTATTTAGTATTTTCATAAAATTTAAGCATCTAGCAATATAATAATTTTAGTAATTTATGTAGATCGTCGATGGAATAAAACGATTGTCTGAGCGTCAGCGAGTTTTGTTTTGCTTTCATGCTGGTAGACGAAGAGCTGTCAGGGAAATGGCGATTGATTTCCTTTGCTTATATATAGAGAGCAGAATTATGAAAACATTTGTTAGCGCCAGCAGTTTTTAAAATCTGGAATAAAATCCTGTATGTGTTAATTAAAGACATTTTATCAGTTAAATATGAGTGTATACTAGTATAGTAGTAGTACTCTCTCTTTCTCAAACCATATAAAAATATTTTTAGTTATGTTTTATTTCTTCATGTCAATTACTACTGGTGCCAAGTCTCCCATTAATTCTCTGCACCTTACAAGTTTCTATTTTCCAAAAGCATCCACTGCAGACTCGTGCGTGATGGCTTTAACTGTTGGCGCATTTGAATGTTTCTGACATTGCTTGACTATTAAGTGTTTTGTGCCTTGTCAGAGCTCATCCTAATACTCTACTGCTTGTGTTGATGTCGCCCATTAGATCCTCCGATATATTCTTCTGGAAATGGTTAATTGTAAGCTCCATAATTGGTTCAGCAAATTGGCTTTTGCTGCCAGCATCCCTTTGAAAGCCAAGTTGTGTTGCAGTCTAAAGGCTAGTTCTGAAGAATCTACGTCAGGATAAGGAACGTCGTATATGAAACGCCTTATGCTAGTGACCGACCAGCTAGAAACTCATCTCTTTGAGTGATTCTCTCTAATCCTTTTTCTACCGCTGCTGAATGTATGATTTGGAAACGCTTCCACCAGGTAATTAGTTTCTTCAAAGACAAAGTCTTTCTGTCCACGTGTGAAAATTTAATTACAGTACATTCCGTATCGTCCAGTCCCGATTGTGTGTGTTTTCCTTGAAACTTCTGCAGTCTCCTGACTGCTTTCTACTGATATGGAACTTTTAATCGATAGTTTTAGCTGATATTCCAAATTTGGCTTTTAATCGACAACTGCTGCAGAATGGAGTGCTTGCACCTGCCACTGTCTGTCCGGTTTCAAGGTTTCGCGCCAGCGAAGATGGATGCTTCTTCCATCAGTCGATTTAATCTGTGATGACGTATCATCATCATTGTTTAATGGCTCTCATTGGTCGATTAGCCAGGGTTTTGGGTGTTAGGTCTTTTATCAGCGCCCTTTTCATTAGTTGAAAGGGTATCAGAAGTTTGTGCTGTTACACTGAAAACACGACAATATCTCCGGCACTCAGCTTTTGAAAGTCTCGTCCATTTTATTTATTACAAATGTATAGAATGCTTTTCCACTCCTTTTGCCTTTTTATTTATACATTGAAAACTTCGCCATCCCGTTTGATTTGCTACCAGAATAAATCTTTGCTATGGTAGAAACCTTCCAGAAAGAGCTCAAATTGTAGTTTGGTACACTGCATTACAAATGTATCTTTCAGGCTGATTTTCAACATCAATTGCGCGCTGGTAAACTAGTCCTTACCATATCAAAAGTCGTGATGGTCCACGTTTTCAACGTTGAACCACAGATTACAGGGAATTGACGGAACAGTCAGCTGACCCTTGGTCAGTAAGTCCACGATGAATTTGCAGCCAGTTGCAAATTCGTCGCTGTTAAAACATTTATCCATTAGCCCTTCATCAGTTTCAGCCACCGCTTCCAAAAAGCATTTCCTAATTGGATTGTATTTCATCATCCGGCATCGGCCGCACATCTACAGGTGCGCATCTCAGTATTTTATCAAATTTCGTAAACATTAATCAACTACATTAATATGCCCACGAAATGTCACTCTCCCATGTCCCTACAGGCATATGAAACGCAGTGCGATTTCTTTTACCGTATCCTCTAATTATGTTAGAATCATAATCGGCTCATTATCACCCGGATGTACAAAAATAAACTCTTGGAATATTGTCGCTGTTCGTCGCTCCAGCTGTTTCTGTCCCAACTGTTAAATCAGTAGTTCCGTCAATCAATGATAATTGCGTAACAACTGCCGCAAGTCCCGGATTCAACTCTCACCAAAGAAATTCCATATCCAGGAATATCCAGCAAAATGGACTTTGAGGTCTGATATTCGGTCATGCGCAAACTAAAGGAATTTGTAATTTTGTATCATTGTCTGTTACGTGCGGTTGGTGTTTCAGCCAAAATTCCAGCCCTTTCCCACCATATTGGTCCTGATCCGTCTGCCCTAAAATTCCGACATTTCTAATGCATATTGTCATATAATCTCGCAGTAACACTCTCCCGTGACTATTATTATCATTTTACTCTATATTAAATGTAACTTGAAATGATCTGTTAATTTTATAATTTGGGTGGTTAAAATTATAAATTGTCAGTTTCTATTTTAAAGCAGTTATGAAAATATAAATCCTTGAAACAATATGATAAATACAGTATAACTAAATTAAATACAACAAACTTTTAAAATTGTAAATAGAAGTCGAGATTTGCTCTAAAGTGCGCTAATAACACAAACCCTAGAGTGGATCGTATTGGTCAAAAATTTGAAAATTGTTTTAGAATAATAATATTAGTTGTAAATACAAAAGGGATGGAGAGAGAGTATGAAAATAAAGGATTGGAAGCTGGAAATGATGAAATTGATATTATTAAGAATAATTTGAAAAATGATATGAACACAAAGGTAAATGGATATATGCGAATGAGCCACAAAGTAAAAATTGATCACAGCTGCAAAACTTTTCTGCACCCTTCATTTAATCAAAATACTTGATCCAAGTGAAAAATCAGTCGAGACTTTTCATCCGAAAATTCAATTTCTTATGTTATAATCAATCTCTCGATGATTTTTCAGGCGAGAACAGTTCTAAAATACATTACCCAGATTATAACAAATTGGGCATAAAAATCTTGGATAGCGTCACGACAAACGAATATTGTAAAAGTGCATGACAAAATTTATTCTGAGATTGAGCAAATATATGGAATTTTGGTGAAAACTATGCTTTCAGGAATGATGAATTATCTTCTGGACTTATCAGAAGCGAAACACAGTCCCAGCTATACAATTACGTTAAAACCAAACATCCTGACCTCATTAGTTGTCGGTAATCCCGGAGGAACCATATTACAGATGATGTCAAAATATGCTGACTTATGGCTGACAAGCGAAGTTTCCGCTGATGACTATATTAACAACTGGATTCCCAGAACAGGACGAATTTGATATCTGCAAATCTCGAGTCATGTTGTCCACGTTATCCATTCTGCAAAAGCCTGGAGCAGTAAGGAAACCTCTGTCAAATTCTGTCGTAGGAGCGGAATTTGGTAGGTTTTACGATTATAAATGCTGATGAAAAATGCGGAAATGAAGATTTAATTGATGTAGCATGATCGCGATGAGGAAAATTTTCGATTTTGACAAATGGAGATTATAGAAAATGATGAAAACATTTCACGACACCTAGTATCATCAGAAAATATACATATTACGGAGATTTAAAATAAGCAATTTGGATCGGTTTACACTTTCGAATGATTATTATAAAATAGTACACAAAAGAGATTTTCTACATGTTTATTAAATCACCGATTTTGATGACATAATATTTCAAATGAATTTAAAATTGATTATCTGCATAAAATAAAAGATGAAATTGGAAATGTTTGAAATTAAATTGACAAAATGAAAAACTTTAGTAATACCTTCAATCTAAAAATGTACTATAAAATTAGCTATGAACCCATTTAAATTTTTATATAAAAGCTTACTAAAATGATTAGAGTAATCATTCAAATAAGCTTTTAGCACTATATATATCAGATTGATGTAGAGTGCTGTAATTGTTGCAAAACAGTCCGAAAATCGGCAGAAAAGTGTTGTTCTAATCTCATTCCAAGATTTTCTAAGTCATACGTCTTACTTTGTCTTCGCCTTTCTGTTGAAAGTAAACTGTTTCTCTTTTATTGCATTGAAGACTGAGCTTCACTTGGTAGTTAACTGCTGTTGCAATAAAAGTCAAAAATCCTAATATTACTCCCGCCGCATGTGGCACAATTAGTTATAACTCTTTTAGGAAGGTTCTAGTCCATCCGCAAATTACCCATATCAAAACAGGAAACTGAGGCAGTAAGCGGTTGGCTCACGTGCTTTTTCGTCCACCCATATTGGCACAATCTATGAGATATATATAAACACACAATTATCTCTATAAATGTCTCTATTGAGCCAACGATTGTGTTGATTCTCTCTTTGTCCATTTTCTCCTTTGTGTTTAGTAGCTGCTGCTGTTTTACTATATGTATTATCGCTACAGATTCCATCACTGCCAAGGTTGGGTAACGTGACAAATAAACTTTCTCAAGCAGTCACTTTATTATAAAGGAGGTCTTTATGGATTAATCACATATAATCGCTCTGGACTGCAAGGAACAACTAGCTCACGCCGCGCACTATTTTTGATAAAAATCTGAACATGGTTGAGAAAGCCTGGGCATGAATTTACGCACCTTTCCGCAGCCGGGTGCGGTTGAGCAGAACTGGCATGGAGTTATGGCGTGCCAGCGTTCCGCACTTACTGCAGTTCTTCTTTGCCGCAATCTGGAATTTCCCTAAAGGATGTAGCGGCACTGGAATTACAAATCAAAGAGAAACTGTAATCGTGTGACAAAACATCACTGAGAGCCTGGCTGATAACGCAAAATTGGTTCGGCACGGTAGACGAACGGCGGAAATTTGTGAAGAATTGAAAATCGTGACTCGAAGACTATGTAAACGAAAATACAGGACTGGATAATCGATGCTGGCTATTTTCGACAGCAGTCAAAATGGATTCTGACAATGTGAAAGGTGCAAGGGAAAAGGCTGGACAAATGGGGAACTGCTGGAACGGTTGATACTTGGTCGTGTGGAAACTAACTATGGAAAAGTGCATATGTTACTGATTTTTACAAAATGCTCTAGAACCATGCTTTTAACATGTACTCTAGAATGGGACGTAGCCTTAGTGAGCTTTAAGATCCTGTGAAAGCATGCTTCCAGGTTAGAAACGAGCGAGTTTACGGCAAAACAAGAATGGGAATTACGATTGGCGTAAGAAAACGGTACCTTCATTCCACTTCAGGTATCGCTGGAGATCAGCAGGCGGCGCTAGTTTGGGCAGGCTGACCATACTCGCAGATATAGCATACTGGTACGGAAACAGGGTGTTTTATGCTTATGAATACTGGGAACAGTGCATAAAATCAAATAATGGCTTGCCGACAACCACGCGCTGGACTGACGGAAAAGTGGAAGGCGCCTTGCAGCGAAGCATTTTCATTGTGCGGGCTGTTATCCAGTGGCTTCGCGACGAATTAAGGTTTTGACAAGGTTTGACACAGAATATTTTGCACAGCGTTGATGATAACGGTGGCGCTTTCATCGCAGTTCGGCATTTGCTGGATTAGGCTCGCCATACTGGGGATATGTGCGCCCGTGGTGCCACATCGTTGGGCTTTCACTCGTAGGATCCATTAAAATCTTATAATTCAGTTGCTCCTCGAATCCATCGTCACCAGTCCGTAAAAGACTCGATACAAACTGCAACGAAGAAGATTCACATTGAAACAATTCATCAAAAGCTGACGGAGTGCAATTGCAAACACTCAACGTCCTCAAATGCGATATATTTAAATACTAAAAGTTTTACGTCCTGAAATTATCGAAACAACTGCATTAGGTGCTGCTGATATGTCTGGACTTGCGTTGTGGTGGTTGGGTTTGGTTTACCCAGACTTGTCTGATTTTGAGAGTTTTGTTGGGGTGTTGGTTTGTGGGGTTGTTTGTGGTTTTGTTTTTTTTGTTTTTTTTTACATTATTCTACCATTTTCATCCCTTTTCAATTCCCCAGCATACTTTTGCGCGTCGTAATCCGTAATAATCACGCTGATTTCACTGAATCAACGTATCACGCAATGCTGTCCTTTCCAGCTTTACGCACACTTACAATCAGAAGATTTTTCAGGCAAATTCAAATCTTTAACTGTCTTATTATCAAATTCTGAATTTGCACCCACAGGAATCAAAAAGCGTAACAATTTATCTTTCGCATCCTATTTGATTTTACACCAATATCAATTTTTGTTTTTCCACCATTTTTTTCAAGCATTTCAAGCCTCTGGCATGCTTTTTCATTTTCACTATTCTGTTTATCTTTCTGCCAAAATTCTGCTTATGAAACATATTGAAAATAAAAAGCCGTTCATAAATAGGTTCCATTTTTCAATAATTCTGTAAAAATATGTTATTGTAACAGACAATTATTAGCATATACAAATATGAAAAATTTCCGTCATTTCCAAAATCAATGTAATTCCTGTAATTGGCGCTCTTACAACTGCTGTAAAATAAGCTGCCATTCCCTAATAGCATAAATGTACAATGATTTCATTTGGAATCGAAAAATAATGGTTCAAGATTTCTCCATACACTTTTTCCTGTCAAAGCTCCTATTACAAGCATTGGCAAAAAAATTCCACTATGCTCCTGTTGCATAACAAAGCATTGTGTAAAAGAATTTTAAAACTAAAAGTACAACAAGTGTTCTAAGCAGCACACTTTTTCCCAAACATTTCCTCAATAAGTTCGATGTCCACCACCTGTTATATCGCTAAAAACACAGCTATAATAGGCGACAATCATAAATAACAACATTTTTACATATTTATTTAATTTTCCTTTTTATATTGTCTTTGAATAAGTAGCAAAAATAACTGAATGCTTTCAGTAATTGTGATTATAATGCAAAAAGATCACTGTTATATTGCAAATATATAATATGGTATATCTTTTGGAAGCATAAAATTATATTGAAAGGATATTATAGAGCCTAAAATCATTCTTGAAATAAATTTGAAGTTCCACTTTGCCACAAGAGTACAACTAACAGTAACGGCGAGAAAAATTTATGCAATTCTTCAGTGAAAAATTACTCCCGCAAGTGGCGCGTTAAATGTAGACGAAATCCCAGCACTTGCTCCACACGTCACTAAATATTTTTCTTCTACTTCGAGACGCTTTGCAACTCCTTTAATTCCAGAACCTACCAAAGCCCCCAAATGCACCGCTGAAGGCCCTTCACGCCCCATAGACATTCCAGTCCCAATTGCCAAAATTCCTCCCACAAATTTCGTAACCAGTTCTCCAAGCCACTTAAACTTAACCTTTTAGAGTAATCCGCTAACTCAGGAATTCGCTCCCGCTAATCAGTGGATATTTTGATAGCATAAACTGTACTGCCATTCCCATCAGAATAAAAACAATTATCCCAATCAAATTATTTTTGAAGTTCCAGATTTGTTGTAAAAATTCTCGAAATATTGACATAATAATAAAGTATACGTTCCTACTGATAATTCCTGAAAATTTAATGAGAAAACACAGAAATATCAATACTATGTTATTCCGTCTTGATTCTTAACGAGCTTATATCCCGCAGTTCATGTAAAACATCTTTGCCAGTATTTTCCTTCCATCTCTGCTTAAAATATTTCTCCATATTAAAATATCTCATCCTTTATCAATCATCAGAAATTTCCATTTCTCTCAGACAATTTTTCCCATAATTTTATAAAATTTACATAAGTCTAGTTATACATAGCCTGTCGAAATAATATCGCCAAAAAGGCATTTTCGTAATTATCTAACTTGCTTATTTTGAGATAAAATCCTGTTTTGGGACTTATAATAGTGCGCGTTTTTCGTTATTTATCAAAAGATATATATGTATGATTGAAGTTGAAAACTTTTATTTTTATTTTTATTTCAAACAAATCGTTGTATTCATCGTTGTCAGCATATTGATTTTTGAGTTATTTTTAATCGGCATTCCTTTTCATTTCTGCAATATTTCCTTTTCCTCTTCAGGATTTTTCAGCGATAATCCCCATTCATTAACAATAATACTACTTCCGCTAGTATTTGCAATTGCGTCCTTTATTCCAATCATTTCTTCAACTATCTATTGCGATGCCTTTATAAATGAACCTGTTATAATTTCCTGATTCTTTTCAATTTTTACCTGATTTCTCATCAATAATTATCTTTTTATAATCCACAAGCCTTTTTACTATTTTATCCAAAGACGGCAAAATAGGATTTTGTTTATAAAATCCCCAAAGCTTTCAGGAGAGGCATTATCGTAATGTCATATTCTCCGCCAATAATTTTTGACGAATGAATACTAGTCTCACATATAGTTTCATCATTTACTTTTTACAAAATGCCCGCTATTTTTATTTATTTTATCAATGTACTGAATTTTCTGAATATGAATTGTACTTCTCATCTATCTCTCCAAAAATCCAAATAACTTTGTCAAAAAGATAGAATCATCATAAATTTCAGGAATTTCTAATTTTTGCGTCTGAATGGAATAAAAATCGTACTTGAACTATACATCATATTTTTCACCCATTTAATACATTATTTTTCGATGTATCAAGTTTAAATTTATCTTTAACATCAGTATCGCTAGTTTTAAAGTCACCACTATTTTAGGGCTGTTGCGCGTTGAGTTTTTGGGTTATTCTCGGATCATTTCCGTTTTGTTCATTTTGATTGCAGGTTTATTTTGTGGCTGTTAGATGTTTGCTTCGTGGGTTCCATTATTTTAGGGTTTTTGATTGTTTTCCAGCTGATGAAGTTGCTGTTCACTGTTTTTGCTTCAGTTCTCCTGATGAAGTTGTTTTTCACTGACTTTTCCTCTTTAGCAGTTCCATTTACTGACGATGTGGCTTTTTCGCTAGTTTTACCCTTCACTGTAGTTTGTGCTTTATTTTTGTAAATTGTTTGTACTCGAATGCAATTAACGAAACTGCCCCTATAATATTATACTGCTGCATTGTTTTCTCCTTTTTATAAATTACATTTATATTTTTAGTTTTATTTATAACATTATACAGCATTTTCCATCATTTATAAATTATTAAAATTAAAAATTATTTTAGAAAATTGATGGAGTCTAAAAATGGTACAATATTCCACAAAGGCAAGTGAGCAAAAATTTTTAAAAAGTATAATTTTTATCATTTTAAGAAAAAGAGGCATTTATTATGGAAAAATCTGAAAAATTGAAAAATAATGATTTAAATAGAAAAATAAAGTAGAAAAAGAATTGTAAAAAGCGGATATGGAAACGAAAATTTGTTGAAGGATTTTTATGATTATTTAAAGGATATTCAGGAAGTTTTCGGAGTGGAAGAAGTGATCTGATAATTTCACTGGTAGATGGAACAATGCTTATTGCGGCAAAGAAGGATTACAGAAACATACCACGCTTGCAGTAAATATGGGTTCACTGATATCTGGCCGAAGTGAAGCCTCAAATGCAGTTAAAATGTTGAAGATTATGAAAATGAAATTATAAGATAGAAAAGAGCATTTTAGAAGTAAAATATGAAGATAATATCTTTGTATGCATTAAATGAGCTTAGATAACAAAAGGTGGACATGAGGCACATTACTACAGTTGAAGTCTATTCAAACGATATTTTTGTAAAACTAAATACAGAGTTGACGGAATTATTGTGCAGCAACTCCCACAGGACTCCACAGCCTACTCACTTTTCAGCAGGCGGTTCAATTGTTCACCCGGATAAATGCCTTGTCAATAACGCCATTAGCTCCACAAAGCCTAACAGCACGTCCAATTATCGTAGATGGCTGTATGTAGTTTTGAAGGCAACCTCAGAGATGAGGCTGTTTACTTGAATATTGACGGGAATCAGTGGTTTCAAATTTCAGCAAAAATGATTCGTATCAGCAAGATTGTCGAAGATAAAATAGTAAAACCAATGGATAGTGATTATTACAGTATTTTTAAGACAAAAATTAAATGGGAGATTCGTATTATAATTATTAAAATAAGAAATATAATGAAAAATTAATTATTAAATTAAAATGGCATAAAATATAATTATAGGTAAAATTTGTAAATTATAAAAATAAAATAGTGAAAGGAAGGAAATGCTGAGAATTAAGATTAAATAGTTTATGATAATAAAAATCTGGACTTGGAATTTAATGAAAAATTTATTGCATTGACTGGAGAAACTGAGGGCTGGAAAATCAATTATTTTAAATGGAATTTCACTATTAATTGGTGAAAGAAGTCATATTGACATGATTAGAAATGGGAAGAAAAACCTTTTTGCAGAAGGTATTTTTGAATTAAATGAAAATCAGAAGAAAAGGCTAAACTTGAGTTTGACAGAAGATGACGAGCTGATTATAACGTTCGTTTTGACAGAAGTTCAAAATCTAAAATAATGGTAAATGGAAAAGACAGACTTTTATCAGATTAAAGGAGCTTTATGGTAAACATTATTGATTAGTCGAACAGCACGAACATCAGTTTTTGTTAAAATAATGAATATCATTTGCATTTACTGGATAGATTGATCGATGAAGGAAAGGAGCTTTCAGAAAAAGATTCGTGAAAATGAGTGAAAATCAAGAAATTAAATTTAAAAATATATATTGAAGATGAAAAATCTAAAATTGCAGAGATGTACTGGAATTCTCAATTAATGAAATTAATGAACTGGATTTAAAAAGAAAATGAAGATAATGAACTGGAAGAAGAGTACAGAATTTTTATTTAATGCTGAGAAAAATTAACGAAAAACTGGAAGAAACTTCTACTGCTAAAAGAGAGAGAATTCTCCATTCTGACTGCACTAGGGCGGCAAAAGAAATTTTGGAGCAGCTTTCGATGTCAGAGTCACTACAGTGAACTTTCTGAAAAATAGAATCTGTTTTGTATGAAATTGAAGAGATTTCCTATTCTGTGACAATTCATCGGGGACTGTTGATTAAATGACACTAAACTGGAAAAAAGTGGAAAGAATTGAAAAATAATAAATTAAAAAGAAAAGTACGGCTCGACAATTATGGAAATTTGAATTTAAAGATAAAATTGAAAAAGACTTGTCGCTAGTAAATTTTAGAAAATGAGCTGAAATCTTTTAAAATTCAGAAAAAGAGCTTGTAAACCAGTATCAGGAGTAGTGAAAGATTGAGCGAAATTTGGATGAAAATTGCAGAAAATCTGCAAAATACGGTGGATATTCAATTAAGTGACTTGAATATGGAAAATGCAAAATTTAAAGTGGAAATAATCAAAAGAAGAAACTCACGCGCAGCAGACAATGCAGAATTTTTAATTACAACAAATGTCGAGAAAACTTTCAAGCTTGCTTAAAATCATGCCAGGTGTATTTTCACGTATAATGCTTGCTCTAAAAAGTGTATTTTCTGAAGTTGACAATATTTCAGTATTGATTTTTGATGAAATTGATACTGGTATTTCTGGAGAACAGTGCAGAAGAGTGGCGGAAAAAGTTAAGAGAACTTTCGAGAAATACACAAATCATCTGTGTAACGCATTCTCCACAAATCGCTGAAAGGCTCACAGCAGTTTTTATCAAAAAGGAAATTGAAAATAATTTTACGGAGACAAAAGTCTCGAGAACAAATACAGAAGAGAATAAGAGAAATTGCAGAATTATTTCAGGAGATAACATTACTGAAGCATCTGTAAGTCACGCCAAGGAGTTATGGGATTATGGGACAAAAAGTGCTGATAGATAATCTCGGAGAAAAATTAGAAATTTCTGAAAAAGAAAAAGTTAAACTTGATAAAAGATAATTTTGATAAAAAGTAAAATATCAGTTAAAAATCAAATGCAGCTGAAAAACTTCCTGAATTTCTAAAATTTTGAAAAGATAGTTCTAAAACACATTAAATGGGTATAATCGTGATTTAACACAATCTGTTTGTAAAAGATTTTTCGAAATTGGAGAAAAAGAAATTTCTAGTTATATTGATAATTTGAATATTGAGATTCAGTTTTGAGAAAAAGTTTCGAGTATTAAAGAGACATTTTTATAAATTTTGTTATTTGAATAAGTTGATTACAAAAAGACCCTGCTGAATAATAAAAACTTAAAGCGTGAATATCAGCCGCCTGAAACTTTAACATTAGAAGAAATAAAGCAGATTGTGATAATTGCCCCAAACACACCTGCTGGAATGCAAAATCGACTAATTATTAAGTTACTAATTGTAACAGGAGCAATGATTTCAGAAATTTTAAATTTGAAAATAAAGGATGCTGAAAATCAGTATGATAAATTTATAAAAACTTGGAAAAATTCAAAATATCAGATAAAATTACTGACAATAGTTTTGAAAATAGAAATTAAAATTATCTGAAATTTACAGACCAAAGTTAAAAATGCAAATGAAAGTTTAAAAATATTTCCTGATATTCGCCGTGAAAAAGTTTTGAAAAACTTAAAAATTATTGCCCAAAATGCAAAAATTGAAAAATGTATATCCATATTTTTAGAAATTTCTTTTAGTTGGAATTTTATCTGAAGCTAATGCTGACATTTGCATTATTCAGGAAATATTGGAAAAGTAAATATTACAACGGCAAAAATTATGTGGAAAAATCTAAAATTAAAATGATTTATAACAATATAAAGTTGGGAGATGATTAAGTAGATGAAAGAAAAACGTGAATTAAAAAGATAGGGATGAAAAATAAGAATACTAATAATTACAACTATGGTATATTTTATATTTTCCTTATAGAGAAAATGGAACTCATAACTTCATATCTGGGAATAATTATACGATTTTATATCATGTATGCAAATTTTAATTTGATAAACTATTTTTACAAGTAAAAGAACTACTTAAAGTATATGCTTTTCTCACTGGAAGTAATTTATTTGTTTACAGGAAATATTTCAATGTTAGGTCAATATTGTACACAACATTGTTTTCACTCGATTTTTCCATAAGAAAAGACGAAGGACGGAAGAGATTCCTAAAATAACTAAATTTGTTCAAATATTTATTGTATTTAAAAGTTGTTTTTGTTTTATCAATGTTGATTTTTAATTTTTTTAAACTCATAGAAGTTATATGGTTGAGAAATATAAAGTAGTATAATGACAAAATGTAATAAATTTTAAAGAGTTAAAATATATTAAAATTTTTGATATTTATTTAAATGAATTGAGAATTAAAATGGAAACTAGCATTACAGTAGTAGAACTGATGTTATGAAAATATGGAAGAAGTGACAGATAGAGCGGTAAATGCACAAGTTGATCTATTTCTTGGAGAATACAAGAAAAAGAATTATAAAAGCCTCATTTGATTGAAATTAGAGAAAAGGTATTTATTATGAAAATGAAAAAGCTTTTGGAAAATAAAGAGGTTGCAAAAATGGTTATTTCAAGACATGCAAATTTTGACGATATATATATATTGAAATAGCTAAAAAGATACCATACAAATGATAGATAATTTACTCTGTGAGGGTCAAATAGCATTGGTGGTAGTCGTAAAGGATACATTACTCATGAAGATGGAGATGAAATCGTGGTAACTTCAAAACTGGAAACTTGTCATATAAAACATTTACCAGATGTATACTATGAAGCTATGAAGAGTGCAATTTGTGATTTTCATATGGATATCATAAAATAAAGAAATGCCAGAATATGCAAAAATTATAAAACTTAACTTTTTATGGATAAACTATTAGGATCAAAATGTCCAATATGTCAAAAATTAGAGGAAAAAACGTGGTTGATGGATTTAGAATAACAGGAAAAACCCATATTTAAACGGAGTAATAAAAGTAAGTGAGCTAAAAATGCAACTCTTCCACTAATTATCGCAACTCTTGTTGCAAAAGGGGAATATATCTAAAAATGTTCCAAACTTGAGAGATATTAGAGTAACAATGAAAATTGTCTGAAGTATTTGGGAATGATAACTGAAAATTAGATAACAACACTTATAAATATAAACAATATGACAAAGAACTCGGAAGCAAGCTATCAGATTGTAAAACAGATGAGAGCCTCATTTTTAGTAATGGACCAATGATTGCAAATTTAGATGAAGCAGTAGTTTCACTTCCTGGAGGATGCGCAATAGGTTCAAGACCTGTCGATTTGCATTTAAAGGATTTTGAAATGCTAGGTGCCGATATACGAGAGTACACGGATATGTTCACGCAAAATCTGATAATCTAAAAGAGCTGAAATTCTCTGGGCTCGTGTAGGAGCGACACGAATATTGTGATGGCAGCCGTAAAAACGCCAGGTAAAACCATTATCAAATGCAGCAGAGAGCCTGAAATCGATTTAGGAAATTTCGTAAATAAAGGAGCAAAATTACAGGGACTTGGGAACACCAAACATTGAAATTGAAGGAGTGGAAGAGCTTCATGCAGTAGAATATTCAATTATGCCAGATAGAATTGAAGCAGGAACTTATGTAATCAGCACTAGTTACAGAAGGAGATTATTCAGATGCAAGACTTGAAGATTTGGGAGATGTTAAATCCGAACTTGAGCTATGGGCGTAAAAATTCAAACAGGATGGAGACATATTATCTGTAATCGGAAAAGGAAAGATTTGAAGCCATCAAAAAGTACATTGCGCATCCAGGATTTCCAACAGATATGCAGCCTCAAATGATGTTATTACAAACATTAGTAAATGGTGAAGCTCAATGGAAGAACACTGCTTGAAAACAGTTTATGCATGTGCCTGAATTTAACAGAATGGGTGCAGATATTACGATAAGACATGGAGTTGCCTTTGTAAAATGGAGGATTGCCACACTCGGGCGGAGTAATGTCTTCGGATTTACGAGCAGGAGCTGCACTGGTTCTGGCGAGCACTTTTGCGGCGGATGGAGAAACAATTGTAAAACAGGGTTTATCATATTGACAGAGGTTATGACAGACTGGAACTGCAGTCAAACACTGCTGGAGCAAAAATTGAAAAGAATTAAATTAGATATTTAACTTTATATAAAACTGAAAAATTTAAGACGTGGGGTATATTTTAGACTAGAAAATACTCCACAATTTTAATTTTATATATATCTTTTCCAAAAATCAAAACATTTTCTAAAAACTTTAAAAACAAATTTAAAAACTTGATATAACTAAAATTATATAAAGAAAAACTAAAAGTAACTAAATTTACAAAATATATATGTAGTACAATATGTTTGAAAATACAAATTTAAATTATTCTAGAAAAGATAAATGTAAAAATATTTGAAATTGGGAGGTTTTAATGAAAAATAAAAAGATTTGATTTGAAAAAGAGACGTCGCAATTTCTTTTGAGATTTTTCCACCAAATATTTTTCTGAAGAGAAATTAAAGGATGTAACTGCTGAATTGGTGGAATACAAGCCTGATTTTATCAGTGTTACATGATATGGCGAAAAACTAAAAAGGCGGAACTATTGAAATGGCTTCTCACATTAAAATAATTTGAAAAACGGAAGTTTTGGCTCATTTGACTTGTGTTGGAGTAAAAAGGAATTACGATTATTTGCAGGGAAGCAAAAGTAAAAACATGTAAAAATATTTTTGGCACTTCGTGTGAGATAGTCCGCAGGAGAAACGGAAGAATTTATGATAAAGGTGATTATAAATATGCTTCTGAGTTAATTAGCGATTTGAGAAAACAGCGAATTTAATGATTTTTCAATTGGCGGGTATTTTTATCCTGAAACTCATTATGAAAATAATGATTTAGTTGACCTGTTCCATTTGAAAAATAAAGTTGAAGCTGGAACGGATTTTTGGCTTCTCAAATGTTCTTTGACAATGACGTTTTTGTAAAATTTCAGAAGAGCAAGCTGAAAAACTGGATATCAAAGTTCCATTGATTGCGGAATTATGCCAGTTACAAATGCAAACAAATAAAAAGAATTATAGAACTTTTCCAAATGTTCTGTACCTGAAAAATTGGATAAATTGCTGGAAAAATATGGAGATAATCCAGAATCTGTGAGCTGGAATAATGTATGCAAGTGAGCAAATTATAGAACTGTTTGGCCTATGGAATCAAGGGAATTCATATTTATACGATGAATAAACCTGAAATTGCAAAGAAATTATGAAAATATTGACTTTTGTGAGATAGATTTAAAAATTATAAAATACTAAACTGGAGGTACCAGAAATGTTTATAGTTTTAATAATCTGCAGGATCTGATACATGAGCGGAGACTGGTATACAAGCGGATCTGAAGACGTTTCAGGAAAAGAGGAGCATGGAATGAACGCTCTGACAGTTATTGTTACAATGGATCCAGAAATAGCTGGGCTCACAAAGTTTTTCCAATTGAATTGAATGTTATAAAGAACAAATTGATACAGTTGTAAATGGAATTGGAGGATGCATTAAAACTGGTATGCTTCCAACGGTGGAAATTATTGAACATGTGGGTTCTGTCTTGAAAGATTTAAAAATCCGATTGTAATAGATCCCGTTATGGTTTTGCAGTAGTAGCGGCTCAACTGAAAACCTTTTCCAGAAAATGTAATTGCAATGAAAAATCATTTACTGCCTTAGCAACTGCTGTTACACCAAACTTTGTTTGAAGCAGTGCAGTTAGCTGGAATGGAAAAATTGACACACTTGAGGAAGTAAGAAGTGGCTATATGTGACTTAGGGTGCAAAAATGTTGTTATAAAAGGAAGAAAAATTTTTCGCTGGAGAAAATCAATTGATTTCTATACGATGGAAAAGATTTTTGAATTTTGAATCTGAAAAATTGATACAGAATGGAATCATGGTGCAGGATGTACTTTCTCCGCCTCAATCACAGCAGAACTGGCAAAAGGTTCCCACAGTAAGCGAAGCAGTCTCACTACAAAAATTAATCACAGAAGTTTTGAAACAGTCTCAAATTAAACGACTATACTGGACCTTTAAATCATCAAAGGCATTTGTTTTAAAATAATAAAGTAATAAAATATAGTTTTTAAAAAGTATTCTCTGGAGTAGGTGTTAAGAGGATACTGTAAAATTTTAACTTATCATAAATTGCAATATTAAATGCAACATATCTGAAAATCAAACAGGAGAATATAAATAATGGAAAAATTAGTCTTGAAATTGGAAAAATTTGATGTGGAAAAATATAAAAAGCAAATAAGTTTTCAACAATTACAAAAAGGAATTTTTAAAAATGATAGATGAATAGAAGATATATAAAAACAGAGTTGGAAAAAGCATATAATGAAAAATGAGAAAAACGATAATATTTATTTTTAATTTAACAATTGTTTCGAATTATACAGTAAAAATTTGTTGATATTTTTTATGCAAATTAAACAAAAGAAGAATGGCATGGAAAAACAGATATAGTTTTTATCTCCAGCAAAATGGAATACCTTCTACAATAGACTGTATATACGAACTGGTAATTTCAAATTTTGAAAAATATAGTTGGGATGATAATTTTGCATTAGTGAGAAAATGCTGTTTTGCTTTAGGATATAAACACTCCTAAAGGCCAAAGAAAAGCTGGAATCACTGTTGCAGAGTGATGAAGAAATGATAAGAAAACATGCAATGGAACAGTTGGAAAGATGTGATTTTTCAAATAAAGATGATTATAGGTTATTGTATGTAAAAATAAAAATTATTATATAGAAAAATATAAATAAATTATTTTCACAATTGATTTTATTACAATTTTTGATAAAAATATATAAGTACAATTTGATTTGATAAACAAATAAATTTAAGGATAAAATCTAGTTTACGAAATAATTAAAAATTGATATGTTTTCACTAAATTTTTTGATTTGATTAAGTTTGATGAAATATTAGATATATTTAGAAAAATTTTTGGAGGTAAAATTAATATGAGTTTGTTAGAATTGAAAAACGTAAAAATCTGAAGTAGAGGGGAAGAAACTTAAAAGGACTGAACTTGACTATAAATCAAAGGAGAAGTTCATGTAATTATGGGTCCCTAATGGGCAGGAAAATCTCACACTTGCAAGTATTCTTGTGGGACATCCAAAACACGAGCTTGTTGATGGAGAAATTATTTTGATGGAGAAAATATTAATGAAGATGCTGTTGACGAAAGAGCTAAAAAAGGTATTTTCTTGTCATTCCAATATCCTGAGGAAATACCAGGACTTACAGTAGAGGATTTTTTGAGAACTGCAAAAGAGGCTGTTACTGGGGAAAAGCAGTATTTAATGCAATTTCATAATGAATTAGTGGAAAAAATGGAAAAACTTCACATTAATCCTGAATATGTGATAGACATTTAAATGTTGATTTTTCTGGTGAGAAAAGAAAAGAATGAAATTTTACAATGGCAGTTTTAGAGCCAAAATTGGCTATTCTGGATGAAACTGATTCTGGGCTTGATATTGACGCAACAAAGATTGTATTTGAAGGAGTTCAAAAATTGAAGACCAAGGATACGGCTTTGCTTATAATTACACACTATGATAAGGTTCTTGAATATATGAAGCCTGATTTTGTTCATATTCTGATGGATGGAAGAATTGCAAAGACAGTGGACAGGAACTAGTGAAAGCATTGAAAAAGATGGTTATGCTAAATGAAGAAAGACTTGGGATTATACATTAATACAGGATAGAAAGTGTGGAAAATGGAAAATAGAAAAACGTATGTTGCGTGATATTGAGCGTGGTGTATGATATAAAAGATGAAAGGGCATTACAGATATAAAGTTGATAAGGGCTTACAGCGAAATTATTAATAAAATTTCAGATAGAAAAATGAGCCTGATTGGATGAGGGAATTTAGATTAAAAAGCGCTAGAAGTTTACAGATTCAAAGCCAATGACTGATTGGGGACCCTGACTTTGTCGATCTTGATGGAATGATATTGTGCATTATTTAGAGCCTGATTCAGCACTCTGATGAATGAAAAACTGAGATGACGTACCAAGTTACATAAGAGATACTTTGATAGACTTGGGATTCCTGAGGCTGAGAAACAATCACTTGCAGGAGTAGGGCAATATGACTTTCAGAAGTGGTTTTATCATAGTATTCATGAGGATTTAAAGAACAAGGAGTAATTTATACCGATATTGAAACTGCTATTGTGGAATACGAGGATATAATGAAGCGAACATTTTATGAAATTAATTTCACTGACTGATCATCTGCCGCATTGCATGGAGCTGTGTGGTCAGGTGGGTCTTTTCATTTACGTACCAAAAGGAGTAAAGTAAAATGCCACTCAATCGTATTTTAGATTAAAATGCGCCTGAAGCTGGACAATTTGAGCATACACTATATAATTGTAGATGAAGGAGCTGATTTGCACTTTTATTGAAGGATGTTCAGCACCAAAAATACAAAAATGTACTTCATGCAGGAGCAGTGGAATTGATGTAAAAAGGAGCAAGATTACGGTACTTACAATTGAAAACTGGTCAAGAAATATGTATAACTTGAATACAAAAAGAGCATTAGTTGAAGAAGATGGTGAATAGAATGGGTCTCAGGATCCTTTGGTTCAGAGTTTTATGCTTTATCCAATGAGCATTTTCAGGGAGATCGTTCAAGATGTGAATTTACAGGAGTTACATCTGCTGCAGCTGGACAACATCTTGACACAGGATGTAAAATTATTCACCATGAAAACAGACGCTCAACTAGTCACTCGAAATCAATTTCGATGGTGGAACGCTTTTTATAGAGGACTTTTTAAAAGATTGCTAGAAGCAACAGGATCAAGGTCAATCAGTGGAATGAACTGAATGCTGGATGAATCTGTCGTCAGAGACTGTACCAATAATTGATATAAATAACGACAGCGTAGATATTGGGCATGAAGCAAAAATTAAGAATATGATGAAGGACATTTTACCCGCAAGAGGTATAGCGCAGATGAAGGCGATGATTGCAGAGGATTTGTTGAGCCACTCAGGAACTTCGCTTGAAATGCTGCAGAGCTATAAATTAGATAGAGCTGGAACTGAAGGAACTATTGGATAATTTAAAGATACTGCAAAAGAGGAGTAAATGTTAGAAAAATCAAGCATACAAAATCTTGATAACAGTGATTACAGATTAAAAATTTTTGAAGAATATAAAACACTTGAAAAAGTTAATTGGAAAAAGGGTTGGCTACAAATATGAGGAGCCTGAAATTTTAAGGAATTTAATAATCTGGAAGTTAAAAATGAAAATCAAGATGGAGTTGTTATAAAATATAAATGATTCCCTGAAAGAACTTGAAAGTTTGAAAAACGATAATGATTATGGATTGGGAGATTTTTCAAGAAACAGAACTTTGCTTTTTATAATGAAGGGAAATATTTGAAAATAAAAGAGAGAAAAACTGTTGAAAAAGCCAATTTACTTAAATTATCGTGCAAATAAAAAGAAAATAATTTTTCTAGTTGACTACAATGTTATTGAAGTGGAAGATTTTTGCAAAAGTTACAGTAATAATCACTTATGATTCAGAAGATGACACACCAGTTTTATCACAATGGAATTATAAAAAGTGTTTACAGACGAAATGCAGAAGTAAAAATTATAAAAATACAAACTTTAAATACAAATAGTTCTAATTTTGAATCATCTAAGATAGAAACTTTGGGACAAGGGAAAAACTCAATATTACAGCGTTGAACTAGGTGGAAAGATTAATGCAATAAGTCATAAATCTTATCTTGAAGAAGATTCTGCAGAAGTTTATGTATGGCCTGCATACCTTAGCTGATGAGGATAGAAAGCTGGACTTGGAATATCTGTAGTTTTCCGTGGACGTAGAACGATTGGGGAACTCAGGAAGAGGGGCTGTAAAAGATACGGCTAAAAAGTATTTCGTGGAAACCTTTACTTTAAGCAAGGTTCGAGCAAGTCTGAAGGACGTGAAGGGAATTTGCTATCTTGTTAAATGATAAAATAAAGGCTGACTCTATTCCAACATTATTCTGCTAGCGAAGATGACGTTATCGGAGAACATGTCGCTCTGTCGGAAAGAGTTGAGAATCAAAAATTATTTTATCTAATGAGCGTGGACTTTCTGAAGGAAGAGCAAAAATTGATAGTAGAATCTTCATTCCGTCCAATAATGGATAACATTGATGATGAAAAGTTAAGGGAAAAATTATTTGAAGAACTGAAAGAAGAATTTAAGAACTTAAAAATATGAATTTGAAAAATTACCCACTAAGTGATATCATTTTGTATTGCTTTGTGGCAAAAATTGTATAGGAGAGAAAATGAATTACAGAAAAGAATTTCAATATTTAAGAACAGAAATAATCACCATCTTGATACAGGCAACTTCACAAAAAGCCAAAAAGAGTGCTGGATAAAATTATGGAATATTATGAGAAAATATAACGGTAATCCAGGACGTGGTTCGCATACTGGTCTATGGAAGCCCTCAAACTTGATGGCAAACGCACGTAAAACTGTACAGAAATTTATTAATGCAAAATATCCTGAAGAAGTGATTTTACAAAAAGTACGACAGAATCAATCAATTTGATAGCCTATTCTATGGAATGGAATTTATAAACGAAAACGACGAGATAATTCTAGGAATTTCAAATCATCACGCAAATATTGTCCCTTGGCACTTAGTAGCTAAAAAGAAAAATGCTAAGATAAAAATTTGTTTATCTTGCTGAAAAATGGACAATTTGATATTGAAGATTTTAAAATAAACTGTCAGATAAAAACAAAACTTGTGGCTATTTCTGCTGTGGTAAATGTTACAGGAGTTATTCAGCCAATAAAAGGAAATTATTGAAATTGCACGAAATAAAAATAAAAATACACGTATTCTGTGGATGCTGCAGTCGATGCTACATTTTAAAACATGATGTTCAAGAACTGGATGCAGATTTTCTTGTATTTTTCAGGACATAATTATTTACTCCAATGGGAATTGGAGTTATGTACGGAAAAAGGATATTCTTGATAAAATGCCGCCTTTTTATACGGTGAGATATGATTGAGTTTGTAACGAGCAAGAATCAACATTTGCACCACTTCCAAATAAGTTTGAAGGCGGGACTCAAAATGTGGAAGGTGCAGTAACTCTGGAAGAAGCAATTAATTTTATTGAAGAAATAGTTAGAAAAATTAATGAAATTGAAAATTCGCTTACAGAAAAATTGCTTTGGAAAAATTGAAAAATTGGATTTTGTGGAAACATATTTTACCAAAAAATGTTGAAAGTGCTGGAATTATTGCTTTTAATGTAAAAATGTACATTCTCACGATGTGGCATTTATACTGGATTCTATGATGTGGCAGTTCGTTCAGCATCATTGTGCTCAGCCGTTAATGAAGTATTTGGGAGTGCCGTCTTGCTGTCGTGCAAGTTTTAGCATTTACAATAATGAAGAGGATATTGATAAATTGGTGGAAGGACTTTTTTAAAAGTGAAGGAAGTTTTTGAATTATAAAAAGGTACAAAAATTAGAGATATAAAAATTATGAAATTTAAATAATAAGAGTTTTTACGAAGCAAAAAGGCAAGATTCCTTGTCAAAAACGAAGAAAAATAAGAAAAGTTAAAATTGAGAAATGTTTTTAATAAGACTTTATAAATTTTTACAAAATTACTAAAGAAAAATTGAAAAAGGAGGTTTAATATGAATTTAGAAAAATATATCAGCAGACAATACTGGAATACAGCAGACGTAAGAACTGAATCGTGAAATTGAAAATCCGACGTTTGCAGAGCGTGGACTAATCCGAATTGTGGAGATGACTTGACGCTGAAATAAAAACTGATGAAAATGATGTAATAACAGATAGGCTTTTATTGAAGCGGATATGCTATTTCAACGGCTTCTATGGCTATGCTGATTGACTGGTAAAAAGGAAAGACAATGAAGAGGCGAAAGAAAAAGTGGATTTATTTTTAAAATGATGAAGCAGGAAGAAAAATTGACAGGCGAGGAAAGTAAAAAGCTGGGAGATGTGGTGCTTATGGAGTATGTGGCTCAAATGCCTGCGAGAGTTAAATGCAACGCTTAGTTGGCATTCGTTGAAAGTGATTGTGAGAAAAACGAGAAATAGAATTTTTGTTTAAATCAGAGATTGAGGGATAAAATGAGTACAAAGTATTTAAAAATCAAAGCTTTCGGAAGATTTTTCCAGAAAATATGAAATTAGAAATTTTGAAATTGAATATGTTAGCATATTTTTCCAGAAAAAGAAATGCAGGTATTTATAAAAGTTAACAGCTTTAATGCGACAGTGAGATACAGGATTTGAGGCAGCTGCTTTATAAAAACTTTGAATCTGAAGGATTGAAATTGCGGATGAAGATGGATATTAATTCGGAACTGATAAAAGGATGTTGTTGGCTTTATAAAATTTGCAATTGAAAGTTATAAATGTGAAAGCCAGAGATACCAGTACATTTTTGCAAGTTATGAAGTTGAAAAATCTGAAGATACGATATTTATAAAATTGCCGTCACATCATTTGATAGAAGAGGCAAAAAGAGTTGAAATTAGGACAGGCTTACGCAAAAAATTCATGATTGTGTGGACAATTTAATAAAAATTGAGTTTGTAAATGGGATTTTGAAAGAAATCAAAGAAAAATAAAAGCTCAAAATGAATTAAATTCAATAAAATCCAGCGAATTGCCTCAATATAAAATAGTAACGGAAATTTTAACAACGGAAATAGCAATAGTAATTTTCAAATGGTGAAATTTCAGTAATAATACAATAATGGTAATAATAATGGAAATGAATTTAGACGAAAAAATTCTGATATAGATACAATGCCATTTTTCTACACTTGATATTTTGAACAATGGCGATGATGTAGCACTAGAAGGAAAAATTTTAATGTAGATATGAGAGAAACTAAAAATGGGAAATTAATGTGTGATTTTATGATTACAGATTATACAAATTCAGTTAGCTGCAGAATTTTCTTTTAGTACAAAAAAAGATGTTCAAGTTAAAGCTTGGGGACTGGGTAAAAGTTACTGGAACATTTGAATCGGATATGTACACTGGGGGAAAAATATGTAAGAACTCAAAAAGTGGAAGCTATTGACTCTAAAGATGTGAAAAAGAAGACAATGCTCCGAAAAAGAATAGAACTTCATGCACATACGAATATGAGTGAAATGAGCGGGAGTTATGTCAATCAAGGATTATGCAAAAAGAGCGAAAGAATTTGGGCATAGCGGGATTGCTGTGACAGATTACGGAGTAGTGCATTCATTTCCGTTTGCATTTAAGGAGGCAAATGAGAATTTTAAGGTTATTTTTGGGATGGAGGCGTATGTAGTTGATGATGAGCAGGACTTGATTACAAATCCCAAGGACAAGATGATTGAAGATGAAATTTATGTTGTATTCGATATTGAAACGACTGGATTTGATCCGTTTAATGACAAGATAATTGAAATTGGGGCTGTAAAAATGCGTGGAAGGGAAGTTATCGGAGAATTTTCTGAATTTGTAAATCCTGAAATTCCAATTCCTCAAAAAATAACGGAACTTACAACGATTACTGATGAAATGGTTGCAAATGCTGAAAAAATAGAAACTGTACTGCCAAGATTTCTGAATTTTGCACTAGGCACGACAGTAGTTGCTCACAATGCGAAAATTTGACGTGGGATTTATTAAGCAAAAACTATTGAGCAAGGACTTGAGTATTATCCAAGCGTAATTGATACGTTGCCCTTTGGCTAGAACATTGCTTCCAGAATTGAGAGGATATGGACTTGCCAATCTGGTAAAATATTTTGAATTACACTTGAAACACATCACAGGGCTGTTGATGATGCGAAGGCGACTGCAGAAGTTTTTTTCAGAAATTTTTAAATATGATTTTAAGCAAAGGAATTTTTGAAACTGATTGAAATTAATACGGATTTACAGCCGAATATTCAAAAATTCTGAAACATTGAATACGATGATTTCTGGTAAAAATCAGGCTGGGCTTTCGTGATTTGTATGAGCTTCGTATCACGTTCACATATAGAATTTTTCGGGAAAAAGACCTAGAATACCAAAAAGCTTATTAAACAGCATGAGAAAAATTTGTTAATTGCAAGTTCTGCTTCGGCTTCTGAAAAGAAATAGAGGTGAATTGTAAATCTTTATTTACGTGGAACTGAAAAAGATGATATTGAAGAAAAAGCAAAGATTTTATGACTACATTGAAATTCATCCTACTGCAAATTATGCTGACATGAGTAGAAAAAGAAGCAAGGAAATTGAAAATTACGATATAATTAGGAAATGAACAAATATTTTTACGAACTTGGGAAAAAACTGAATAAAATTGTGGTTGCGACAGGGAGATGCACACTATCTTGAAGAGCGAAGTGATTAACAGGAATGTCTTGCTTCTGGGAAGCGGAACGATGTGGAAAACTGAAGTTGCAGAAGGTGTTAAAGAATATGAATTTTTTGACAGAAAACTTTATTTTAAAACTACTGAAGAAATGCTGGAAGAGTTTAAATATCTGGGAGAAGAAATGGCTCAGGAAGTCGTTGTGGAAAAATACGCATAGAATCAGTGATATGATAGAACAGTGAGACCAATTCCAACTGGATTCTATCCGCCGAAAAATCGAAGGAGCTGAAGATGAAGTAAGGGAAAATGACTTATAAAGTAAGCTGAAAGAGCTTTATGGCGAAAATATTGACTGAGATTTGAAGGAAAGAGGGAAAAAGAGCTTAATTCGATTATTCAAAATGGATTTGCAGTACTTTATCTAATTGCACAGAAAACTTGTCATAAATCGGTAGATGCAGGTTATCTTGTAGGTTCACGTGGTTCAGTTGGATCTTCAATAGTTGCCTCATCTTATGGGAATTACCGAAGTGAACGGACTTTATCCGCATTATAGATGTCCTAAAACTGTAAGCATACGGAATTTATGAACGAGGAAGGAAGCGGAGTTGACTATCCTGATAAAAATTGTCCAGAATGTGGTACAAAAATATATAAAGATGGACACGCCATCCCATTTGAAGTATTTATGGGATTTAATGGAGATAAAGTGCCAGATATTGACTTGAACTTTTCTGGGGAATATCAAGGGAAATTCATAAATATACGGAAGAGCTGTTTGAAGCGACAATGTCTTTCGTGCGGGGAACGATTTCTACGCTTGCTGAAAAGAATGCTTTTGGATATGTGAAAAAGTATCTTGAAGAAGTGGAAGGAACGCCTGAAATAAAAAGAAAGAAAAGCAGAAGTTATGAGAATTGCAAAAGGCTGTGAAGGGGCTAGAAAAACAACTGGACAGCATCCTAGGGGAATGATAGTAGTTCCGAAAAGACAAGTCAATTTACGATTTCTGCCCAATCCAGCGTCCTGCCAATGATATGAAAAGCTACTTCAAAACAACCCATTTTGATTATCACGTAATGGACGAACAGCTTGTAAAACTGGATATACTGGGACACGATGATCCGACAACGCTTAGAATTTTACAGGATTTGACAGGTGTTGATATTTATACGATTCCGCTTGATGATAAGGAAGTAATGAGTTTATTCAGCGGTACAGAGGCACTTGGTGTAACTCCAGATGAAATCGGCTCTCCGACAGGTACATCAGGAATACCTGAATTTGGTACATCTTTCGTAAAACAGATGCTAGTTGACACACGTCCAAAAACTTTTGCGGAATTAGTCAGAATTTCTGGACTTTCACACGGAACAGACGTTTGGCTGAATAATGCACAGGATTACGTAAGAAGTGGAATTGCAACCTTGAGCCAGATTATCACGGTGCGGGATGACATTATGAATAAGCTGATTGACGATGGACTGGATAAATCATTAGCCATTTTCCATAATGGAATTTGTCAGAAAAGGACAGCCTACGAAAAATCCTGAAAAATGGAGAGAATTTTCTAAAACGATGAAGGAACACGGTGTAGAGCAGTGGTACATTGATTCATGCGAAAAAATAAAATATATGTTTCCGAAAAGGGACACGCTGTGGCTTATGTAATGATGGCAGTGAGAATCGCCTATTTTAAAGTCCATTATCCCAATCGAATTTATACAGCTTTCTAAACAGAAAAGTTGGAGATTTTAAAATGACAACAATGTTCAGACCAGTAGAAGACTTGAAAACAGGCAAAATGGAGATGGACAGAAAAGGAACTTTAAATGCGAAGGAAAAACAAGAATTATTTTTTTGTATGAAATTTTTAATTGAAATGCACTACCGTAAAATTGAGTTGGAAACAAAATTGATATTTATAAATCAGAAGCGAAAACTTTTCACAATACAGGATGGAAAAATTAGAATGCCGTTAATTGCGGTGGATGGACTGGGGAGAATCTGTTGCTGAAAAGGTAGTTGCTCGAGCGGAAAGAATCTAGCTTGTCAATTGAAGATTTGGTGAAAACGTACGAAATTGAATAAGACAGTTGTGGATTTGATGAAGGAATATGGAGTGCTTGAAGGATTTATCAGCTACGAATCAACAGACATTGTTTTAAAAACAGAATAAAAATTAATTTATTTGTTTTTGCAAACATTGACAATTATGCAAAAAGATATAATATGATATATTTGTAAAAAGTTAAGAAAAATGAAAAACGAACAAATTATAAAATGAATATCGGAAAAGTCTATTAGTTATAAGTTATGGCTTTTTCGATTTTTATAAATAATAAAAATATAGGAGGATATAAAGGATGACGGATATTGAAATTGCTCAAAATGCGAAATTGAAAAAAATCGGTGAGATTGCAGAAAGTATTGGACTTACAGAGGATGATTTTGAGCCGTACGGGAAGTATAAGGCTAAGGTTAGTTTGGAAGTGTTAAAGAGAAATGCAGGGAAAAAAGATGGGAAATTGATTTTGATGACGGCTGTCACTCCTACCCTCCAGGTGAAGGGAAGTCTACTGTTACTGTTGGATTGACTCAAGCGTTGAATAAATTTGGGTATAAGTCGATTGCGGCACTTAGGGAGCCGTCTTTGGGGCCTGTGTTTGGGATGAAAGGTGGAGCTGCTGGTGGTGGAATGTCGCAAGTGGTGCCTATGGAAGAGATAAATTTGCATTTTACGGGGGATATTCACGCAATTTCGGCTGCACATAACTTGATTTCTGCGTGCATTGACAATCATATACATTTTGGAAATGAACTTGATATTGATGTGAATAATATTACTTTTAAACGTGTGCTTGATATGAATGACAGAAATTTGAGAAGCATTGTCGTTGGGCTTGGTCCAAAAGTGAATGGCGTGCCTCGTGAAAATTCGTTTCAAATAACGGTTGCTTCAGAAATTATGGCGATTTTCTGTCTTGCTGACTCTATTACTGACTTGAAGGAAAGAATTGACGAAATAGTTTTGCATATAACAGAAAAGGGGAAATGCTTAAAGTTAAAAGCAGCTCAATATTCAAGGGCAGTAGCGGCATTTGACTAAAAGATGCTATAAAGCCTAATCTGGTACAAACTTTGGAAAAACACACCTGTATTTATTCACGGTGGGCCTTTTTGCGAATATTGCATATGGATGTAATTCGTTGCTGGCTACAAAATGGCTTTGAAATAGTCTGACTATGTGGTTACGGAAGCTGGATTTGCAGCTGATCTGGGAGCTGAGAAAATTTTTGGATATAAAAGGCTAGACTTTGGGAACTTGGAGCCAAATGTTATTGTAATCGTTGCAACAGTTCGTGCATTGAAGCCATCATGGCGGAGACAAAGGACTTGAAAGTCGGAAAATATTGAAACATTGACAAAAAGGGCTTGTAAACCTTGAAAAACATATTGAAAGCATGCAAAAAGTACAATTTGCCAGTTGTTGTGGCGATTAATAAAGTTTATAACTGATACTGACGCTGAAATTCAAGTGATAAAAAGATTTTTGTGCAAAAATGGACGTGGAAGTCGCTAACTGCGAAATTTGGGAAAAAGGTGGAGAAGGTGGAAAAGAGCTTGTGGAAAAAGTTATGAACGCCATTGAAAAAGAATGAAAAATCAGATAAAAATATACTCCACTTTATGATTTAGAAACTTGTCAATTCAAGAAAAATTGAAAAATTGCAAAAGAAATTTACGGAGCAGATGGAGTAGATTTTGCCCAAAAGCACTTAATAATATTAAAAATACGTGGAAAACGGCTATGACAAATTGCCAATATGTATCTCAAAAACACAGAAAATCATTGTCAGATAATCCCAAATCTGCTGGGACGTCCAACAGGCTTCTCAAAATTAACAATCAATGAAGTAAGATTATCAGCTGGAGCAGGATTTTAGCAGCGATGGCTGGAGACAAATCATCGATATGCCAGGGGTTACCTAGAAAGCCAGCGGCGGAGTTAATTGACATTGATGAAAAATGGGGTAATTTCAGGATTATTTTATAGAAAAAGGATACAAAAAATGGAAAATACAAAAAGTAAAAATGCGAAGACGGGACAGAGAAATCACAGATAATGAAAAATAAAAGGAAATTATAAAAGCCTGTGACTGTTGCCGTCTTGGCTTAAATGATAACGGAAAAGTCTACATCGTCCCACTAAATTTTGGCTTTACCGAAGAAAATGGAAACTATACATTTTACTTTCACGGTGCAAGAACAGGGAGAAAACTTGATATAATAAAACAAAATAACTACGTAGGATTTGAACTTGACACAAATCACAAAATTTACACAAAAGGTGATAAAGCCTGCGATTATACCGCCAGATTTCAAAGTGTAATCGGAAATGGGAAAGTTGAGATTATTGAAGATTCACAGGAAAAAATGAAGGCGTTGCTGGAACTGATGAAACATAATACTGGAAAAACAGAATGGGAGTTTGATGAGAGAATGTTGAAAGGCAGTTTGTGTGTTTAAACTTGTGGTTGAGGAGATGAGCTGTAAGGAACATGAGTAGAGAGAGATGTGAGGAGGGAAGATGTTAAAAATTCACAGTTCAAAATTTTTAAAAATTTTGAAGATATTACATTGACTTTGGAAATATTAGAAATTATAATTTTAAAGAAAAATGTAATAAAAAAATAATATAATTTCTAAAATGTTGATATTGGGGAAAAATGGAAGTCGTAAATCAAATGTCGGGCTTGCAATTTTTGATATTATTAACCATTTAACAGATAAAAGAAAAAGACTTAATGAATACAAAAATTATTTAAATTATAATTTAAGCAATAAAGATAATGCTGCTACATTTTTTTCAATTTGATAGTGATAGGGTAAATATGAATATAAAAAATTGACAGTGAAACAATAGTAGAAGAAAACTTTATATAAACGATAAATTATGCATTGAGTATAACAAAAATAAAAATAGTAAAAATTGAAATAGAAGAATATGTTAAAAATTTTTGAAAATTTTAATAGAGATTTATCTGTTAATGAATTTGAAAAATATCATTAGTAAAAGTATATTAAAGGAAATATCTTGCTTATAAAAAAGAAAAGGCATTATATAAATTTTTTTGATTTCATTGACAATATGTTATGGATTCGTTCTTGCAGGAAGGCAAATACATATATGGGTTATAGTAATGGGAGCGAGAAAAATATTAAAAGGGATAATAGATTTAAATAAAGTTAAAGAATTTGAGAAAATTTTTAGAAGAAGCTGGAATAAAAGCAAAAATTAGTACAAAAATGAGGATAGAATACTGATAGAGTTTAAGTCAGGAAAACAAGTGGATTTTTATAAAATTGCTCAGTGGAACTAAAATTTTGGCATTGTTATGATGGAAATTTCCATAAAAACGTAAGTTTTTATTTATAGATGAGTTTGATGTCTATTTTCATTATTCATTATCAAAAATTCATACTTGAAAAGATTATTTTCAAATGACAATATAAAACAAGTAGCATTATCTTCACATTCGACAAGTTTGATAGATAATGAAATTTTACGTCCAGACTGTTATTTTGTTTTTAAATGATAAAGGTAAAATTAAACAATTTTTCAGAAATTACTGATAATAGAGGAATACCACAATATAGAAAAATGTATCGTACAGAGGTATTTGAATATGAGTAAAATTTTGATGCTTACGGAAGGAAAGATCCTGATAAAAACTTATAGAGCACGTAGTAGAAAAATTTCAAATAAAAGGGAAGTTATTTGGGCAAAAATTGGAACAATTTATGCTTTTTATAAAGATATTAAAGAAAAGTATGATGAAAATATGGACATTATCAGATATATAAAATACAAATATTCAGATAAAATCAGTAAAAGAATTTAAAGCAAGTGAAATATCTTATGTATATTTATTTTTTTGATTATGATTTACATTCAAAAATTAAATGAAGAATATAAAAATATTGAAAAATATATGAAAGAATAAATGAAATATCAGAAATAAAACAGTTTTTGAAAAATGAAACCGAGAATGGTAAAGTTATATTTAAGTTTTCCGATGATAGAGGCATACCATAAACCTATTGGTTGCAATTATATTTATGAAAAATAACTTTGAAGAAAAATTAGAAGATTTTACGGACTTTTAAAAAGAAAATAAAAACGAAACTGGAAATATGGGAATGACAGCTATTAAATCTCAATATAAAAAGTCATAAAACTTTTACATTGATAATTCAGAAAACATATTGGAAAATGAAATTTAAAGGATGTAGAAAAATAAAATATTAAAATTTCAAAATGAATTATTGAAAGAGGAAAAATAAAGCAAAGATTTATCCATCAATACCAATATTTCTAAATGAATATTATGAAAATTGAAAAATTACAGGAAAAACTAAAAATTTAATGTAAATTTCGTTTAAAAAGAAAGAAGTGAAAAATGTCAGAAAATATGATTTTGAAACAATCTAAGCAGAAAAGGGCAAGGCTCGTACAAATGGGAGCAGATGTATGAAGTGCTTCCAGAGCTGGAAGATGATATTGTTCCGTTTTCTGTGGCGGATATGGAGTTAAAGATTGCTCCTGAAATAACGGGAGGGCTAAAAAAGTATATTGACGAGGCGGTTTTTGGGGTATTCGGGGACTTATCCTAAATATTATGAGGCTGTTATAGGATGGATGGAGAGAAGGCACGGTTTTAAGGTGGAAAAAGACTGGATTTTGTGTACTCCTGGCGTGGTTTCAGCTATATATGTTGCGATTAAGGCTTTTGCGAAGGAAAATGAAGGTGTGATTACATTTACGCCTGTTTATTATCCGTTTTATAGTGCGATTACTTCAAATAAGAGAAAATTGGTGGATTGTAGCTTAGTTGAGAGTAAAAATGAGAATGGGGAAGCCAAGTATTCTATTGATTTTGAAAAGTTTGAAGAGTTTGCAAAAGATGAAAAATAATAAAATATTGCTTTTGTGCAGTCCTCATAATCCGCTTGGAATTGTGTGGAGCAGGGAAGATTTGGAAAAGATTGGGAAAATTGCGGTTGAGAATGATTTGATTGTGATTTCTGATGAAATTCATTTTGATATTGTGATGGATGAGCATAAACATACGGTTTTTCAAACTTTTATCAGAAAAATTTGCTGAAATTACAATAACGTGTACTGCTCCTACAAAGAGTTTTAATCTAGCTGGAGCAGGAATCTCAAATATAATTATCAAAAATGAGAAATTACGTAAAAAAATTTAAGGCTGAAATGGAAAAATGTCGATGCATGTTTTTCAACATTATCATATAAGGCATGTGAACTGGCTTATACAGAATCAGAAGAATGGCTGGATGAATTTTTTTGCTGTTAATTGATAAAAATCAGAAATTGGTGAATAAATTTTTGAAGAAAAGTTCATCAATTTAAAAGCCCCGTTAATTGAGGGAACTTATTTACAATGGCTAGATTTTTCGGGCATTGGGAATTAAAAATAAAGAACTTGCAGAGTTTATGAATAAAAAGCAAAAATATTTTTTTAGCGAGGGATATACGTTTGGGAAAGCTGGAGATGGATTTGAAAGAGTAAATCTGGCTATGCCAACGAAATATCTGGAGAAAAATGTTGAAAGACTGAAGTGTTAAAATTGAATTTCCTAAATTTTGCAAGAATAAGTAAAAATAAACTAATTTATAATTTACTTTTTTAGGGTATTGTGGTATAATATACCAAACAACTTTAAAGTAGAAATGATTACTATTTTTGTTTTTAAAGTTGAAAATTAGAGGCTGAATTTTTCTACTTAAAAATAAATCTTTAATAAAAAAAGGATGGATGAAAGAAGTAAGTAGCTTGTTAACTCATAAGCAGAAATCTCAAAGAAAGAATAATAAATGAAGATGGAGGAATTTGTGACAAAAATTAAAATGATATAATTGAAAACAGGGAAAGAAAAATGAAAGCAAAAGAATTTATAGAGATTGGATTATTGGCATTAATTAATGCTATTATAGGATTTAATGCAAATGCAGCTAACAATAATACAAAAAGTAGAGTTACCTAAAAGAATATTCAGAAAAATATTACTATCGAAGGTCAAGAAAAAGATGTATTTGACTATGATTTTAATAATGATGGAATAAATGAAAAAGTTGTTGTGAGTTATAATGCGGTGGATAATTTACTTAATGCAGTTGTTTCCATTTATACAAATCAGGGTGGTAAGGACATTTTAACTTATCAGGTAGCTTTTGATAAGAAATTTAATATTAAAGAAATTCAGGAAATGCAGAAAAATGCTTGATAAAGTGAAAGAATATTATCCTGAATACTCTAAAAATATTCAGCCAAATGAAACTAGATATGTTACAATTTACGGATAACAGAAATAGTGATATTTCATTTGATAAAAGTAAAGTTTGACAATCATTCTCCAAAAGATTTGAATAATTTTTATTTATCAAAAATCATCAGCTATGCTAGATGTCTCAAATGGAAATGCAGTAGCCAGTTTAAAATTCAGTGAAAAACCGCTAATATTATTTGACATGGTATCTGATGCGTCAAATTCTCAGACAAAATGGTATTATACAGAATTTACTAAAAAGAAACGATACTAACATGGCAGAAAAAGTTAAAAAGGATAAGATGGTAAAACAGTTGCAGAAAAATTCTACACCTGTTAGAGGATTTATCGCAGGCAGTGAAGATAGTGTTAGCAGAAGAGGGTTCTATTGGGATAAGATGGTTAAAAAGAATGGAACTTATAAATAGATTTATTACTGAAAACAATAAGCTCTGGAAAAGATTTGTATATTATTACAGAATATAAACCTTTATCACATGATAAACCAAGTGAAAAGGATAAATTTGGAAATAAAAATAATCAAAAGTATTGTTGGGTATACAAATTCAAAAAGGAAGGGGAAAAATAAATATTCCTGACCAGACTGTATCAGGATAATTGGTGAAGAAAACAAAATGCTAAAAATTGAAACACCATTTTATGGAGGACCTTATTATATTGAAAAAGTTGAAGGAACTTATCAAAAAGCTGAAAATATAAAAGGTGAAGTAAATAAATTTATAGCAATTGACCCAAGTAGCCAGACTGAAGCAATTTTCCAAAGAGATCCTAAAACTGGGAAAATATGATGTTATAACATATTCATTTGTAACCACAGGAAAAGATGGATACGGGTTCATATGAAACACCGCACGGAGCATTTCAAGTGGCATTTACAAGACCATACATGACCTTTACAAGAAGAGCAAGAGGAGGCGACAGAACAATTGCTGGAAGATCTGATCTGGCGATTGCAGGAAGTGCCAGATATGCAGTAAGAATCAGTGGTGGAGGTTATATGCACGGAATTCTGTAGGACTTAACTTCAAAGGATCTACACTAAATACGGGAATTGCAAGTAAAATTGGAACATACAAAGATTCTCATAAATGTGTAAGACATTTTGATGATCAAATTGAATTTATCGTTGGATGGGTAAATGCAGACAGTAAAATTAAGGATAAAGATAATACAATACCTGGAAGAACCTGTATAGCATTAGTTTTATAAATCCAACTTTAAAATAATTAAGGTAAGGAGATGAACTATATGATGAAAAAGAACAAAAATTTAAAAAATCAAAAATTTTTTATTGCAGCATTGACTATACTTTTCTATAATGTCTGCAAACAGTTTTTCCGCTTCAAAATCTTCACAACAAAAAACAACAGCACTACAGAATGGAAACAAAATTACATTGGAACCTGATTTGATGGAGATGGAATTAAAAGATAAAATAGATGTGGAGTATGCAGAAATGGGTGGTAACATTTACTTAAAATTTACTCTGTATGTATTTACTGAAAAAGCTAAATTTGAAAAAGGAAAGCAAGTGAGAAAAACAATAACTAAATCTGATTTTTGAAGAAAAATTTGATAATTTTGTTAAAAGGATTTATAGCAGAATATCCAAAGAAAATGGAGGCTCAGCAAACCAGCTGTCACAGAACAGCCAATTGAAACTCAAGATACAAATGCAGAAACTCAGCTCCGGCTGTAGAAAATAAACCTGAAGAAACACCAACAATAAATAATAAGACTGACGAAACGGATAAAAAACCTGTTTCGCAATACAGATCAATTCTGAGGGAATACGAAAACGATAAAGCATTAGACAGTCTCAAGAAAGTAATATGGTAAAAGCCCAAAATACAGTGTTGGATAATAAAAATAATGATAACTCAAATAATTCTGCTCAAAAATCAAAATATAAATAGTTCATATTCTTATATCAAACAGTATTTTAGCAAAAAGGCCAGAAAAACCTTACTTTAATTTTGATACGATAAACATTCTCCAAGAGATATGGATGAATTTGTATTCATAAAAACTGCAACAAGCATAAGAAAAGAACCAAATTCTAATGCCAAAAGTCATAAAAATCAGCTACTTATTCACAAAAATACAAAACTACAGGAATCGTTAAAACAAATTGGGAAATAAATCAGATGAATGGTATAAGTATTTTTTGATAATCAGCTTGGCTACATTCCAAAATCAGCTGTGGAAAAAGAGAATTTGACTGGAATGACATGATGAAAAAGTTGATAAGACAAATAAGTTTATAAAAGAAGCAGTTAGCACAAATAAAAATATATGTCTTAGACGATTATGTTCCACTTGGTGGTGGTGAATCTGGAAAACGTGATAAATTTGGGAATCAAAGCTAATCAAAGTGAGTTTGGATATATAGATAAAAAGTTTTAAGGATTATATAAATATTCCAGATAGAACGATTATGGTTGTAGAAGAAGAAAATGATAAATATGTAAAAAGTTAAGATAGATGCGTATGACAACGGTGTCTATTATTTAAAACCTTCTTCAAAAATATTTAAAAGAAGCGGGAATTACTGGTGAAGTAAGTAGATTCATCTATGTTGACAGAGCTAGCCAGAATGAAATGATTATTGAAAAATCAGGAAATGGATGGAATGTCGTAACTTCTTCATTTGTAACAACTGGAAAGGATGCTGGAAATTCATTTGCTACACCATATGGAACATTCTTAATTGCTTATTCAAAAACCTGTAATGTCATATACAGGTTCTGGAGGTGGCGTTGTTGCGATGCAAAATATGCAGTAAGATTTAGTGGCGGTGGATATATGCATGCATTCCTCTGTTTTTGAGCCAAAGAACACAAGAGAACAACGAAAAGCTGCGACAGCTAAGAAAAATTGGGACTTTATCCAGAATCACATAAATGTATAAGACACTATGATGACCAGATTAAATTTATTTATGAATGGTTAGGAAATTCGAGTCCAGGACATTCAGAAGGATTTAGAGTACCTAGCGTTCCAACAGTTATGCTGGTAAAAATAGGAGAGCTATAAATTTTTAAACAAAAAAATAAAATTGATTCAGATGTTTGGGAGAAGCTATCATAAAACCTTTTGGAAACACATATTATTCAAAAAGGATAGTATGTGTTTTTAATTTGTCTAAAAATAGGGAAAAATTTAATAAATAATAAAAATTATAAGGAGGAAAAATTTTGGAATTTTTAGAAATTTTCAGTTTGAGTAAATGAATTAACGTGGTTAGGCTACTTGCTGCTGAATTTTACGGCGGTAATACTAGCTTATAGATTTTGGGGAAAAGCAGGATTGCTTTCAGTTGTACCGCTTTCAATAGTTATTGCGAATATTCAGGTTGGGAAAATGATGACTTTGTTTGGTGGATACGACGATGGGAAATATTGCGTTTGGTGGGATTTACTTAGCATCAGATATACTTTCGGAAAAATGAAGGGAAAAAGTATGCTAGAAAAGTCGTTTCACTTGGTTTTGCTTCAATGCTGTTCACAACATTTATTATGCAAATCGTCCTAAAAATACAGGTAGCACCGTCTGATACTATGCAAGGGGCTTTAAGTCAAGTGTTTGGATTTATGCCAAGACTGGCAGTAGCAAGTGTGACTGGATTTGCAGCTTCACAGGCATTTGACATTTGGTCTTATCAAGCGATCAGAAAATTACGTCCAGACTTTTAAAGATATTTGGATTAGAAATAATGCAAGCACAATGTTGAGCCAAATACTTGATAATATAGTATTCTCATTTATGGCATTTTTAGGAGTTTATTCAATGAAAGAAATAATTGTAATTATATTTTTCAACTTATTTCCTAAAAAGTAGTAATTGCATTATTGGATACACCGTTCGTGTATATTGCAACAATTTGGAAAAATAATGGAAAAGTAAATGAAGAGTAAGAAAAAGGAAGAGAAAATGATAAGATATAGTGTAATAAAAAGAAAAGAACTTAGAGAAATAGTGCTTTTAAAAGGATTCAGCTGTGCATACGGAAAATGTGCATTTTGTAATTATATTTTGGATAATACAGATGATGAAGAGGAAATGAACAGAGTAAATTTGGAGGCGATTAATCAGATTACTGGTGAAAAGGAGCTTTTGCAAAGTTATAAATTCTGGTTCTGTCTTTGAGCTGAATGATTTTACACTTTTCTAAAAATTAAAGAAGTCTGTCGAGAAAAAATATTAAAAATATTGTATTTTGAAGCATATTTTGGGTATATAAACAGACTTGATGAAATTCGAAATATTTTTAGTGAGCAGGAAGTTCGGTTTGCTATTGGAATGGAAACTTTTGACAATGAATTTAGAACAAAAGTTCTGACAAAAACTTTGTTACAAATGATAAAGTTTTTAGAAAAAAATAAAAAGAATATAAAATGGGACCTTTTTATGATTTGTATAAAAAGGACAGACAAAGGAAAATGATTTTGTGATATAGAACTTGCTCAAGAGTATTTTTGATGAAATTGCACTTAGTGTCTTTGTAAATAACGATACAAAAGTGGAGCGTGATGAGGAACTTGTAAAATGGTTTCTGACTGAAATTTATCCAGAATTGAATAAAAATCAGAATATTGAAATTTTGGTAGATAATAAAGATTTTTGGAGTATATGTGCAGTGATAGTTTTAATTTTTAGAGAAAAACGAAAAGCAGTGGAATTTTAGTTTCACTGTAGATATTTCTATTATTATTTTTAAATGCTGTAAATTATGTAAATTATGTTCAAATTCTCTTAATATCGAACTAATATTTTTTCTTTAATTTTTCACATATTTGGGGTATAATAAACACATAAAAATAAAAATAATATAAAAATATATTTAGGAGAAAAATGAAAAAAATAAAAATAAATGTACTTGGTTTAGGACCGGGAAATTTGGACTATACTTTGCCAGTTGTATTAAAAGAAATTGAAAAATCAGATATAATAATCGGTGGAAAAAGGCATATCGAAAGTCTTGGAAAAATATGCAGAAAATAAGGAATATTGTTATATAAAGGCTGATTTGCAAAGAGTTTTTGGATTTTATCGAAGAAAATCGAAATAAAAATATCACTAATCTTATCTGGTGATACAGGTTTTTATAGTATGTTAACATTTATGAGAAAAACATTTTGAAGCAGAAGAACTTAACGTAATACCTGGAATTTCTTCGATCCAGTATATGTTTGCTAGAATTTCTGAATATTGGAATGATGCTTTTTGTATCAAGTGTTCATGGACGAGAAGTTGAGTATGTTCAAAAATTACGTGAATTTGGGAAAATTGGACTTTTAACAGATAACAAAAAATACACCCTCAAAAAATAGCGGAAATACTGCTTGAGAATGGCATGGAAAAAGGCTATTATTTTTGTTGGGAAAAATCTATCTTATGAAAATGAGAGGATTTTAGAATTTTCAGCAAAAAGAAATGGTGAAGGTTGATGAAAAATTTGAGATGAATGTGGTTGTGATTTATTGGGATGGGAAGGAATAATGATTGAGAGGAATATGAAAAATAAAATTTGAAAAATTTAGGTCCTATTGAAAGTGGAGAGATAGATTTTAATGATTTAAAAAGAAATTAATTTGATAATTGGGAAGAATAATACTGGGAAGACTTATTTGAGTTACTTAATTTATAGTTATTTTAAATTTATGGATAAATTTAACATTACAAGTTTTACATTTTTAAATAACATTGTATTAAATGATTATTGATTATGATTGGTTTCAAAAATTATGAAGAAGAAATAAAATAAAATTGAGAAAGAATTACTACAACATTTCATGTACATAATGATTTTTAGAAATTTTGAAATAGTTAATATAGATTTAACTGATGAAATGAAAAAATTTAAAGAAAAAGACGCTGAAAGTAGAATATTGTAGCATCAAAAATAAAAATTAAAGAAAAATAAAACTATAATAACTAAGAAAAAGAACATGAAATTATTTTTGAGATAAAAGATTATTTTTAAAAATTATGAAGATGAATTTAAATCGGACCTCATTTGATGCAGAAATAATAGGTATAAGTCGAAATTTTTAAAGAAAAGAGATGAAACAGTTTGGATTAGAATATCTTTTTAGAAAATTATTATTAAACATTTTTATTAAAATATATTTTTCCAGCAGAAAGAAGCTGAGTGTTTTATTTTTATAATCAATTATTAGAAAATAGAAATAATATTTTAAGAAATTTGGAACTATCACAAGATATGAATTTATTAAAAGATGTTTCCAAGATATTCTGAACCTGTAAATGAGTATATAATACGATTAAATCAATTGGAAGAATATGAAAACAGGGAAGAAACAGAAATTTATAAAAATCTTGTAAAAATATTGATATTCAAAATATAATTGAAGGTGAAATAATAATAGAAATCTAATCAAATTATTTATAAAAATGAAAAATAATTTGGAATTAAATATGGGATTAGTTTCTTCAACTGTAAAAAAACTTTAGCAGGTTTTCTTTTTGTATTTAAAAATATCAAGCTCAAAAAGGAGATATAGTTTTTATCGATGAAATTGAATTGAATTTACATCCTGAAAATCAGAGAAAAATAATGAAACTTATAAACTATTTATCAAAACAAGGATTGAAATTTGTTATTAGTACGCATAGTCCAGTAATTACGCAGGAAATGAATAATATGATTATGTTTGAAAAATGTAAGGATAAAATTGATGATGAAATAATAAAAGAATATTCTATTGATAGACAAAATTATGGATTAAGACAGGAAGATGTTAATATTTATTTTTAAATAATAAAACGATAGAGCAGGCTGAATTTGGAGAAGATGAGTAATAACGGAAACATTTAATGAAGTTTTAGGAGAAATAGATAATTTGTATCAGGAATTATTATTTGCAATGGAGAAGAATAAATGTTTGATTTTATAAATAATAATTTTGATAATTCATTTTTCAGAAATAATAAAAGAATTATATTTAGAAGAAAAAGAATAAAAAGAGCAAATAATAAAAAGAGTAAATAATACTGGACTTCATAAAGTAAAAGTTTTGTTTAATCCAGACAAATATCAGGTCTTGAAATTGACTTTTGGACATAAATAATATTGATGAAAATTTAAAAAGGTTATTGCCATAAAAAGAAATTAGTTCAGTTGATAATGTATTATTTGTAAAAAGATTAAAAAGATAATAAATATTTTTATTTCATATTGAATTAAAATCTAAAACAATAGATAATAAACTTGTGAAAATATTATTCATCAGCAAAGTTGTTGTACTTTATATTTGAAATGTTAGTATTTAAATTATAGAGATGAAAAGAAAAAGGAAAAAGGATATTAGATTTTGATTTTCCTATTTATAACATTCCTGTATTAATTGCATCAAAGAGTAGATAGGGAGGTGTTGAAGAAATAAAAGTAAGGAATCAAGAGGATATTTTTATAATAATCATAATTTTAAATATCTTTGTCGTTATTGTGGTTTGAAATCACAAAAGGAAGTATAATTCTTGAAAAAGATGCAATAAAAGTAAATACATTTGAGAGTTCATTGGATGAAATAGAATTTTTTTAGCAAATTACTTTTTGAAAAATCTACTAAATATGATAAAATAATAGATATTATAAGTTAAACTAAAAACCAAAATTTTAAAAATAAATACTGAAAAATGGAGGAAAAACAATGATAAAGGAATACAAACCGTCGGAAATTGAGAAAAAGTGGCAGGATAAATGGTTTGAAGAGGATGTTTTTAAATCGGAAAATAAAGTTGAGGGAAAAGAGAATTATTATGTGCTTGAGATGTTTGCATATCCGTCAGGGAAGCTTCATGTTGGGCATTTGAGAAATTATGCGATTGGAGATGCGATTGCAAAGATACAAGAAGATGAAAGGGTTTAATGTGCTGCATCCGTTTGGATGGGACAGTTTTGGATTACCTGCGGAAAATGCTGCGATTGACAATGGGGCACATCCTGGGAAATGGACTAAAGCGAACATTGACAACATGAGAAGACAGTTGAAGCTTATGGGGCTTTCTTATGACTGGAACAGGGAACTTAGTACTTATACTCCAGAATACTATAAGTGGAATCAGAAAGTTTTTTATTGAAATGTATAAAAAGGGCTTGTTTACAAGAAAAATCTTATGTAAACTGGTGTCCTGACTGTAATACGGTTTTGGCAAATGAACAAGTTGAAGATGGAAAAATGCTGGCGTCACGGTAAAACAGATGTTATTCAAAAAGGAATTGTCACAATGGTACTTTTAGAAATTACAGAATATGCAGAAGAATTGCTGCAAGGGCATGAGGAACTTAGAGGACATTGGCCAGAGCAAGTATTGACAATGCAGAAAAACTGGATTGGAAAAATCAACAGGATCCGAAGTTGACTTTATTTTAGATTATAAATTTGAAAATGATGGAAATTCACATTTAAAATTGAATGACAGGGAGAAGTTGTAATTTCTGTGTTTACAACAAGACCTGATACACTTTATGGGGTTACGTATGCAACTGTTGCGCCAGAGCATCCGTTGGTTGAGGAAATTATTTTGAAAGAAAATCCTTCGATAAGAGAAGCTGTTGAAAGAATGATAAATGAGGATAAAATTGCACGTACAGCGGAAGATAAGGAAAAAGAAGGAGTATTTTCTGGACTTTATGTGATTAATCCTGTGAATGGTGAAAAAGTGCAGTTATGGATTGCAAAATTATGTGTTAATGGATTATGGGACTGGAGCAGTAATGGCAGTGCCTGGCACATGATGAAAGAGATTTTCAGTTTTCTAAAAATATAATTTAGATTTGAAAATTGTTGTAAATCCTGTTGATAAAAATGGGAATTTGATGAAGTTTCTGTTGAAAAATGGAAAAATGCTTTTGGTAAATTCAGGAGTATTAGTAAATTCAGAAGAATTTAACGGATTAAAGTAGTAATGAAGCAAAAGAGAAAAATTACTGAAAAATTGGAAAAATTGACTAGGTGAAAACTGTAAATTATAGACTGCATGACTGGCTAATCAGCAGACAGAGATACTGGGGAACACCAATTCCTGTGATTTATGATGAAGATGGGAATATTTACTGGAAGAAGAAGCAAACTTGCCTGTGAAACTGCCTACAGATATTGAGTTTAACGGAAAAGGAAATCCACTTGAAACTTCTGAGGAATTTAAAAATGTGATTTTACCAAATGGGAAAAAAGGTAGAAGAGAAACTGACACAATGGATACTTTCGTTGATTCTTCATGGTATTACTTGAGATATTTGGATTCTCACAATGATAAAGAGCCGTTTAAAAAGGAAGATGCAGATAACTGGACTCCAGTTCATCAATATATCGGTGGAATTGAGCATGCGGTAATGCACTTGCTTTATGCAAGATTTTTCCACAAATCATTAAGAGATTTAGGATATGTTGACACAAATGAGCCATTTAAGCGTCTTTTGACACAGGGAATGGTTTTAGGGCCTTCTTACTATTCTCAAAATGAAAGAAGATATTTGTTCCCAAGAGAAGTGGAAATGAAGGATGGAAAGCCTGTTTCTAAGGAAACTGGAGAAGAATTGGCAACAAAAGTTGAAAAAATGAGTAAATCTAAAAATAATGGAGTAGATCCTGAAGAAATCGTGAAGGAATACGGAGCTGACTCTTCAAGAGTGTTCACATTGTTTGCCGCACCGCCTGAAAAAGAGCTAGAATGGAATATGAACGGACTTGCAGGGGCTTACAGATTCATAAACAGACTTTATCTGCTAATTTCATCAACAGCTGATTTTGCTGATAAAAATGCAACAAAAGGAAAGATAATTACGGAATTAATTTAGATGCAAGAAGTGAAAAAGACAAGGAAATTCAGAAAAAATTACATCAGACAGTGAAAAAAGTTACAGACAGCATTGAGGATGATTTCCACTTTAACACAGCAATTGCAGCAATAATGGAACTTCTAAACGATATGACAACTTACAAGCAAAATGTAATCGACAAAAACGATATTTCATCAGAAAGTAAAAAAGTATGGCACGAAGTTCTTGAAAAAGTGATTTTATTAATTGCACCTTTTGCACCGCATGTAGCAGATGAATTATGGAGTGATTTAGGAAATACAACATTGACTTTTTGAGGAAGAGTGCCAGCATTTGATGAAAAATTAACTGTGGAAAATAACTTTAACTTGGTTTTACAAGTAAATGGAAAAGTTAGGATATGCTGCCTGCACAAATTGGAATTTCAAAAGATGATGCTGAAAAATTGGCATTTTCTTCGGAAAAAGTTCAGAAATTTATTAAAGGGAAAGAAGTTGTTAAGGTAATTGTTGAGCCTAATAAGCTGGTTAATATTGTTGTAAAGGGATAAATGGAAAAATAGGAGAAGATAAAATGGCTAAAATAGCAGTAACTGGAGTGACAGGAAATTTTAGGTGGTATGGTTTCAAGATTATGCAAAGAAAAATGGGATAAAAAGTGAGAAATTTGGCTAGAAATAAGGAAAAAGCTGAAAAATGGGATTTTCTGATGTTTTTAAATCGAAATTATGACAAGTCAGATGATACTGTAAAAATCGCTAGAAGGAATTGATGTACTTTTTATGGTGTCGGGTTCTGAAAAACTCTAATCGTGTTCAGCAGCACAAGGATTTTATTGATGCAGCTAAAATGGCAGGAGTTTCACATATTATTTATCTTTCGTTTTACAATGCTTCAAAAATTCTGTGTTTACGCTGGCTAGAGATCATTTTGCAACGGAGGAGTATATTAAAGGAAAAATGGCTTTTAAATATACGTTTTTGAGAGATAATTTTTATGCGGATTTTTTTGTAAATTTGTGCAGAGAGTATGGTGAAATAAAAGGGCCTGCTGGAAATGGAAAAGTTTCGGTTGTGGTGCGTTCGGATGTATCAGAAGTGGCTGCTAAAATTTTGGAGAAATCCAGAAAAATGGGAAAATCAGACTTTGAATATGACAGGTCCTGAAGAATTGACGATGGAGGAAATTACAAAACTTGCAAGTGAGTATTTAGGTAAAGAAATTAAGTATATTGATGAAACGGTAGATGAGGCTTATGAAAGCCGTAAAATCTGGAAAGCTGAACAATGGGAATACGATTCGTGGGTTTCAACTTATACTGCAATTGCCCAAAATGAGCAATCAGGAATTTCAAACGATATTGAGAAAGTTTTAGGACGGAAAAGCTACTTCATTGATGGAATATTTGAAAACAATTGTAGTTAAAAATAATAAAATAATTTAATAAATTTTTTTGCAATTTATACTATTCCTTGTTTAAGTAGCAGAATTGTTATAAATCTTGAATAACATACTATTTAGTAAAGGATTGATTCAGTTTTTGGATAAATAAACATTATTTTTTAAATGGAATTTTTAGTATTAATTTGACAAATCGAAAACTACGTAAATGAGATAATGAAAAGTCGGCATTAAAGCTGGCTTTTTATTGTATTTAAGAAGGAGGTTAAAAATGACATTGCAACAGTTAAAGTATGTAGTTACAGTCGCTGAAAAAGGAACATTAAGTGATGCGGCGAAAGAGCTGTTTATTTCACAGCCAGCATTGACTAAAGCTATAAAAGAGCTAGAAGATGAGATGAATATCAGAATTTTTAGCAGGACGAATAAGGGGGTTATTGTTTCTAGGGAAGGGGATAGATTTTCTGGGATATGCAAGGCAGGTTTTGGAACAGACAAATTTGCTGGAGGAAGAGTATAAAAAGGAATAAGATAACTCGAAGATTTTCGGTATCAACTCAACATTATTCCTTTGCAGTGAATGCTTTTGTGGATGTGATTAAGAAGTTTGGGGAAAATAAATATGATTTTACGCTTAGGGAAACGCAGACAAATGAGATTATTGAGGATGTGAGCAAGAGGAAAAGTGAAATTGGAATTTTGTACACTTCTGGGGCGAATAAAAATGTAATTGAGAAAATGATAAAAAGAAATAATTTGAAATTTATCGAGCTGTTTACAGCAAAACCGCATGTTTTCATCAGCTTTAATCATCCGTTAGCAAAAAAGGAAAGCATTAGCCTTGAAGATTTGAAGGAATATCCGTATTTATCGTTTGAGCAGGGAGATTATAATTCTTTTTATTTTTCAGAAGAAATATTGAGTACACTTGACAGAGATAAAAATATAAAAGTGAGAGACAGAGCGACTTTGTTTAATTTGGCAGTTGGGCTTAATGGGTATACGGTAAGTACAGGAATAATCAGTAAAGAGCTGAATGGGGAAAATATTATTGCAAAACCACTGGAAGTGGACGAGTATATGAAAGTTGGAATTATAATGCAGAAAAATATTGAACTGAGTGTTTATGGGAAAGTTTATGTTGAGGCTTTGAAGAGCATTTGAAATATACAGAAATTCCATAAATTTAAAATAGATTGTTATAAACTAAAGTTATAATAAAACTGAAAAAAATAAATATATTTTACAGAAATTAAATATTTGTATATAATAATTTCATCAAAAATAGTTAGTAATATTAAAAATTAGAATTTTTAAAATTGAAAGGTGTTATGTTGATATAATTTTATAAACTTTTGAAAAGGACAGATATTACTATAATAAAGGAGATGAGATTATGAAAACAGCAATTGTTGGATACCCTAGAATTGGGAAAAATAGAGAATTAAAATTTGCAATAGAAAAAAATATTGGGAGAAATGAAATTACAGAAAATGAACTTTTTGAAAATAGCGAAAGAGCTTAGAAAATCAATGGTTAAAACAGAAGGAAGAGAAAATTTCATTTATTTCAGGAAATACATTTTCATTTTTATGATGGAATACTGACACAATAATTTTTATTGAATGCGATTCCAAAGCATTATAGATTTAGGGTTAAATGAACTGAATACATATTTTGCAATTGCTAGAGGTTATCAAGGGAAAAAGGAGATGTAAAGGCTCTTTCAATGAGAAAATGGTATAACACAAATTATCATTATATGGTGCCTGAACTGGATGATTATGCAGAAATTAAGTTAAATTCAGATAAAATATTTAATGAACTTGAGGAAGCTGAGAAATTAGGAGTGAATACTCATCCGTCAGTGATTGGACCATTTACATTTTATAAATTGGCTAAAACAACTGGAAATAAAGAGATAAAAAGATTATTTAAATGATATTGTCAAATGCTTTATGTAGAATTGTTGAAAAGTGTAACATATCGAGTGGATTCAAATTGAAGAACCGCAATTGGTAACAGATCAGACAGAGGAAGATATTAAATTGTTTGAAGAAATTTATATGGAGATTTTTGAAGAATAAGAAAGATGTAAAAAGTATTGCTCAAACATATTTTTGGAGATGTGAGAGATTGCTACAAGACGATAACAGAGCTTGATTTTGATGGGATAGGTCTTGATTTTTGCTGAAGGAAGACAAACTGAGAAATTAATAGCTGAAAAGGGATTTCAAAAGATAAAAGTTTTTATTTGCAGGAGTTGTAAATGGGAAAAATATTTGGAAATGTGACTATAAAAAGTTTTAAATATATTGAATAATTTAAAAGGAAAAGTTGAAAAATAGTAATAACGACATCTTGTTCATTGCTTCATGTACTTTATACTTTGAGAAATGAAAAAAATTATCAGAAAATATATTGAGACATTTCTCGTTTGCTGAGGAAAAATTATCAGAATTAAAAGGGAATTGGGAGAATTGAGTCAAAGTTCTTTGGGAAAAATTCGCTGGAAAAAGCACAGGAAAATGAATTTTATATAAAAATCAGAAAAATCATAACTTGAAAAGAGGCATGGAAGACAAGGAAGTCAGAGATAAAGTTGAAAAATTGAAAGATAATGATTTTGTAAGAAAAGGTACAAGAAAAGGAAAGACAGAGAAATACAAAGAGAAAAGTTGAATATTCCTTTACTTGCAACAACTACAATAGGATCTTTTTCCACAGACGAAAGGAAGTGAAGCTAAACAGAAGCAAATTTAGAAAAGGTGAAATTAATAAGAAAGAATATGATAAAAATGTATTCAAGTTTCATAAAAGAATGTATTGAATTGCAGGAAAAAATTGGACTTGATGTGCTTGTGCATGGAGAGTATGAAAGAAATGACATGGTTGAATTTTTTGGAGAAAATCTGGCAGGATATATATTTACAGAAAAAGCGTGGGTTCAGTCTTATGGAACAAGATGTGTAAAACCGCCAATAATTTTTGGAGATGTGAAAAGAACAAAACCAATTTCAGTTCTATATTCAGAATATGCTCAAAAATTAACTGAAAAACCTGTTAAAGGAATGCTTACAGGGCCTGTAACAATACTAAACTGGTCATTCCCAAGAGAAGATATTTCATTAAGCGAAATGGCATTTCAAATTGGACTTGCCATACGAGAAGAAGTATTGGATTTAGAAAAAGCAGGAATAAAAATAATTCAGATAGATGAAGCTGCACTTAGGGAAAAATTACCGTTAAGAAAAGAAGATTGGCATAAAGAATACCTTGATTGGGGATTGAAGGCATTTAGACTTTGCCATAGCGGAGTAAAAGTGGATACACAGATTCATACACATATGTGCTACAGCCAATTTGAAGATATAATAAAAGACATTGATAATATGGATGCTGATGTTATAACTTTTGAAGCCTCAAGATCAAAATTGACAATTCTCGATTTCTTGAAAGAAAATAATTTTGAAACAGAAGTAGGACCTGGAGTTTACGATATTCATTCTCCTAGAGTACCTTCGGTTGAAGAAATTGTAGCAGCTTTGGAAATAATGATTGAAAAAATTGGAAAAGAAAAATTATGGGTAAATCCTGATTGCGGATTAAAGACAAGAGGAATCGTAGAAACGGTAAAAAGTTTGGAAAAATCTTGTGAAAGCTACGGAAATTGTGAAAAAGTAGATTATAAAAGTGTTGCCAAGTATACTTTTAACAGAATTTGTGATAAATTTTATAAAATAAAAAAATAAGGGAGTTGATAAATATGTGTACAATAAATGCACTCATAGACATGATACAGTAGGAAGTTTTTTAAGACCTGAAAGATTGAAAAAGCTAGAAATGATTTTTGAAAAAGGAAAAATTGACAGGGAAGAATTGACGAAAGTTGAGGATGAAGAAATTAAAAATTGTGGATAAACAAATTGAATTGGGATATACAAGTGTAACAGATGGCGAGTTTAGACGAAGTTACTGGCATTTGGACTTTTTCTGGGGATTTAATGGAATTGGGCATATTCATGCTGATAAGGGATATGAATTTAATGGAGTTGTAACTCGTGATGATACTGCGATTGTTACTGGAAAAATTAGTGGGGAAAATCACCCATTTGTGAAACATTATACGTTTTTGCGAGATTTAGTAAAAGATAAAAGAGGTGTAGAAGCTAGATTTACAATACCTGCTCCAGCACAGTTTTATGCAGAACTAGTAAGAGAAGATAAGCACGTTGCGGCACTTTTAAAAGTTTATCCTGATTTTAAAGGACTGAAAGATGATATTGTGAATGCTTACAAGACTGTTATAAATGATTTGTATAACGAAGGGACTTAGAACTTTGCAGATTGATGACTGTACTTGGGGATGTCTTGTAGATGACAACTTTATTGCTTCATTTATTGAAAAAGTGACAGAGATAAGGAGTTATTAGGCATGAATTTGCAGAAAAGATTTTGAAATATAAATAATAGAGTATTTCAAAATAATCCAAAAGATTTGGTGATTAATACGCATGTTTGCCGTGGAAATTATGCGTCAACTTGGTTTGGGCAAGGCGGGTATGACAAGATTGTGGATGAACTTTTGGAAAAGAAGATGTGAATGCTTATTATTTGGAATTTGATACAGAAAGAGCGGGTACTTTTGAATCGCTTGCAAAAGGTTTCTGGAGACAAAAAAAGTTGTTTTGGGATTAATAACTTCTAAAAATCCAACATTGGAAGAAAAAGAAAGTTATAATTGCTCGTATAAGAGAGGCTTCAAAAATATGTGCCACTTGATAGGCTTTTATTTGAGTCCGCAGTGTGGATTTGCTTCGACAGAAGAAGGAAATAGACTTACAGAAGAGGAGCAATGGGCAAAATTGAGATTTATTAAAGAAATTGCAGATGAAGTGTGGGGAAAAATAGATATATTAAAAAGGAGATGTTTCATTTTATAGAGACAACTCTTTTATTGTGTATTATAATGTTTAATCAATATAAATATTAGTTATAAAATTAATTTTTTATCATTTTTCAGAATTTTTCATTTTCAGCAGGTACAAATTTTTCTTTCAGGACGACTAAAATATTTTATACCGACAATTCCAATGATAATCATAATTATGCTTATTATATATGGAAGCCTTATTCCAAAAATTAATAAATCTTCTGCTCTGAATGTACTTTACAAATGTTCTGATAATTGCATATATAATCAAATAAATCATTGATAGAACACCAGGATTATATTCTTTTTCTAAAGTAGAACCAGAGTATTAAAAATCCAATTAAATTTAAAAGCTCCTTCATAAAGCATAGCGGGATGTAATGGTAAATTTGGAAATTCTGATCCTGCAGGAGTGTCTAGCGGAAAAGTCAGTCCCCAAGGTACTAATTGCTTAAATTGTGCCTGTTCAGCAACTCCTAGTGCTTGATATTTTGCCCACCATTCGCTAAATTTTCCTGAAAAATTACATTCCATGGGGTAAATGTAGGAACTCCATGTACTTCTCCATTTGCTAGATTTCCAAATCTTCTAAAAAAATTGTCCAAATAATAAAAGGTCCAACTCCCATATCTGTAAGAACCCATAAATTTACTTTACTTTTTCTTGCAAACAGGCAGGCTCCTACAAATGCACCGATAATTCCTCCATGAATTGCAAGTCCACCTTGCCATATGTAAAAGATGGATAAGGGATCGCCAGCATAATCAGAAAATTTGAAGATAACATAATATAATCTGGCACCAATTAATCCTGCCACTATCGTCGCAAAGACAAAATCTTCAATAGTTTTTCTGTCGTCAACGCCTCTTTTTCGGCAACATCATCCGCAAGGCAAACAAACATTCCAAAAAGAAAAGCTAGAATATACATCAAACTATAAATTCTAAGTTCAAAACCTCCAATTTTTAAATAAATATGGTCTCATTTATTTATGCTCCTATATTTCTTTTTATTTTTGTATCATTTTACAATTGTTTTTTATTTCTTCCTCAAAAATTACGAAGAAATCATCAATCTGCTCTTTTTGAGATTTGTCCTAAAATTCCAATTCTCATAAGGCTTTCTGCATATTTTCCTTTTCCACCTGTAACAGTGTATCCTTTTTCTTCAAGTGCAGCAATAACAGATTTTATTATAATTCCTTCTCTGTATACTGAGATTAAGGTATTTGTTCTATTTTCTTCATTTTTACTAATAGTTCAAATCCTAATTTTTGTGCTTTTTCTTCAACATATTTTCTCAAATCACGTTTTTGATTAATTGTATTTTCAATTCCATTTTTTACCAAGTCTTTTAATGATTGGTTCAATGCCAAAATTAAAGCGATTGCTGGAGTATACGGTGTTTCTGCACTAGTGTCAAAAATATTTTTCATATTGTTTTAAATCAAAATAATATTTTTGGTAAATTAGATGTTTCCATAGCTTTTTAGCTTTTATCGCTTACTGCTACAAATGCCAATCCTGGTGGTATTAAAAATGCCTTTGGCTTCCTGCAATTGCAACATCCACATGCCAGCCATCAAAATCAAATTCATTTTACCACAAGTCCACTAATTGTATCTACAACTAATAAAATTTCAGTATTTTTAGTCAAATCTCCAAGTGCTTTTATATTATTCAAAATTCCAACTGAAGTTTCACTGTGAGTTGCTAAAATTCCTTTTAAATCAGGATTTTCAGCTATTACTTTCTTTACATCGTCTAAATTATAGCTTTTCTCCAAATTCATATTGAAGATTAATCATATTTAAGTTATAAATCTCTCCAATTTTTTTCTAAATCTGTCTCCAAAATATCCAGTATTTATAGCTAAGACTTTATCGCCTTTTGAGAAAAAAAGTTTACGATTGCGGCTTCCATTGAACCTGTTCCAGATGAAGTAAGGATTGCTACATCATTTGTTGTTTTGAAGACTTTTTCAAGTTTTCATTATTTTTCTTTCATAATTTCTCTAAATTTAGGCGTTCTGTGATGAATAATATCGCTTCCTAAAATTTCTAAATATTCTTCTGGTATATTTGTTGGTCCAGGTGTTAATAATAGTTTTGAACTCATAGTTTTATTTCCTCCTAAAATTTTTTTGTTTTAAAGTTTTTAATTTTTATAATTCCTTTGTTAATTTATCATATTGCAGCAATTTTTTTCAAAATATTTTCAACGTCGTCTAATTTTAGCATATTTGGTCCATCAGACAGTCCTTTGTCAGGTTCAGGATGAACTTCTGCAAAAACTCCGTCAACTCCAACAGACACAGCTGCTCTTGCTAGTGGATACACATAGGCACGATTTCCCCCTGAAGTTTCCCCTTGTCCTCCGGGTATTTGTACTGAATGTGTTGCATCAAATACAACAGGATAACCAAATTTTCTCATTTCCAAAAGACCACGCATATCTACAACTAAATTATTGTATCCAAATGAAGCTCCACGTTCACAAAGCATTATATTTTCGTTTCCAACTTCTTCAAATTTCTTCACAACATTTTTCATATCCTCAAGGTGCTAAAATTGTCCTTTTTTGATATTTACAGCTTTTCCAGTTTCAGCTGCAGCTACAAGTAAGTCAGTCTGTCGCGATAAAATGCAGGTATTTGAAGTAAGTCAATTACTTTTTGCAGCTTCTTTGCATTGCCAAGGTTCATGAATGTCTGTCGCAAGAGCCACACCGTATTTTTCCTTAACTCTTGATAAAATTTCCAGCCCTTTTTCAAGTCCAGGTCCCCTAAAGGATGAAATAGAAGAGCGATTTGCTTTTATCAAAATGAAGCCTTAAAAATATACTGGATTCCAAGTTTATCAGTAATTTCTTTCATTTTTCCAGCTACTTCCATAACCAAATCTTCTGATTCAATTACACAAGGTCCAGCAATTAAAAATCTTGTCATTACCAATTGTAATTTTATCAGTAATTTTACTTTTTTCACTTTATTTATCAGCATAATTCTTATCCTTTCTAAATATTTTTCTTATGTTTTATTTTTATCATAATATTACTTTTTGCTAATTTTTTCTAAAAACTAAAAATATTCCTTTTGATAAAAAGAGATAAATTATGTTATACTTTTGAGTGAAATAATAACGATTAAAAATAAAAATTAATATTTAAAAATAAAAATGGGAGAAAAATATGGATAGGGTAGCTTTTAATTATGGCAGGAGGAAGTGGAACAAGATTTTGGCCAGCTGTCTACAAATGAGAAAACCGAAGCAGTTTTTAGATTTAGTATCGGAAAAACAATGATAAGGGAAACTATTGACAGGATAAAGGATTTAATTTCTAGAAAAATATTTATTTCTACAAATATTAAGTATTTTGATATAATAAAAAGAATTACCTGAAATTTCGGATAGAAATATTATTTTTGAGCCAATGGCGAGGGACACTGCGGCTTTGTATTGGATATGCTGCCTGTATTATTACTTTATAAAGACAGTGTAATGGCTGTTTTACCGTCAGACCACTTGATAAAAAGGAAAAGAGTTTTTAGAAAGTCTGAATTTGCATTTTTAGAAGCTGAAAAATAAAATAGTTACGCTTGGAATTAAACCCACTTATGCAGAAACTGGATATGGATATATTGAGTATGTGGACAATAGAAAAAAGGGAAATATGAGAAAAAAACTATAGCTGAAAAACATTTAAATCCTATAGAGTAAAAAGATTCAGAGAAAAGCCGAATAAGGAGCTTGCTGAAAAAAATATAGAACAAGGAAATTATCTTTGGAATAGTGGAATGTTTGTATGGAAAACAGAATTTATTTTGCAGGAAATAAAAACATATGGAAACTCATAAACTTGTTTTTGGAAAAATATTGAAGAATTATTGGAAAATGTGGATTTATGTGAAATTTATGGAGAGAAATTAAGTAATTTTGTAAAAGATGAATTTGATAAATTTGAAAAATTTCAATAGATTTTTGAGTTATGGAGCACACAAAGTCAGTAAGTGTAATTCCTGTGGACATTGGCTGGAATGATGTAGGAAATTTTAAGTCACTTGAGGACATATTCCCAAAAGATGAAGATAGAAATGTTGTACAGGCTGAAAATTTTGAAAAAAATTTTGAATCTGAAGGAAACATTGTGATTAATAAGGAAAATGATAAAATTATTGCTGCAATTGGACTTGAAAATATTGTAATTGTAAATACAAAAGACGCATTACTCATATAGCCATAAAGATAAAAAGTCAAGAAGTTAAGAAAATTTTTAAATAAAAATAGAGTTGAAAAATAAATAAAAATGTAGGGAGAAAAATGCAAATTGATATTATAAAGGAAGCTAAAAGTGTATTCGATATTGAAATCACAGAATTGGAAAAATTAAAGAACAGAATTGGAGATAGTTTTTCAAAAATTAGTTAATACAATTATGGAACTTAAAAATAATAAAGTTGTTGTAACTGAATAGGAAAGTCTGGGATAATTGGAGAAAAAAATTGCTGCTACTCTTGCTTTCAACAGGGACAACAGCAGTATTTTTGAATGCCGCTGAAGCATTGCATGGTGATTTGGGAATAATAAGTAATGGAGATGTGGTGATTGCCATATCAAATAGCGGAAATTCTGACGAAATTTTGAGTATTTTGTCTCCAATAAGAAAAATTGGTGGAAAAATAGTTGGCTTTACTGGAAATCCTAATTCTACGTTAGGGAAAATATGCTGATATAACAATTAATGTTGGAGTGGAAAAAGAAGCATGTCCGCTGGGACAGGCGCCAATGAGTTCAACCACAGCCACTCTTGTAACTGGAGATGCTCTGGCTGTATGTCTTATGAAACTAAAGAATTTTTCAGAAAGTGATTTTGCCAAATATCATCCTGGCGGAAGTCTTGGAAAGCGATTGTTATTACATGTTTCAGACCTTATGCACATTGGGGAAGAACTGCCTGTAGTAAGAAAAGATGAAAAAATTGAAAATGTGTTAATGACACTTACTAAGAAAAAACTGGGAGCTGTATGTATTTCTGATACAGGTTTTGGAAATGGAAAGTTGCTTTGAATTATAACTGAAGGGGATATTCAGCGTGCATTGGACATAAGGAGAAATTTTTTGACTATAAAGCTTCAGATATAATGATTTCAACACCAGTAACGATTGATAGGGATGCTATGGCACTTGATGCGCTTCATTTGATGGAAAATAGAAAAAGCCAGATTAGTGTTCTGCCAGTTGTAGAAAATGGGAATGTTGTAGGGCTTATAAGAGTTCACGATTTAATAGGATTAAGATAAGAAGGGAATTATATTTGAATGGATAATAAAAATTTACTGAAGGGAACTATGGTTTATTCTCTGATGAATTTAGTCACAAAAATGGGATCATTTATATTTTTTGCCCATAATTACTAGACTGCTGACACAGGAAGAATTTGGAATTGTTGGAACTCTGGCTCGATTACTTCATTGTTTACAGTAATTTTAGGCTTTGGGACTGTATAACGCCCAGATGAAAAATATGTTGACTTTAAAAGGAAAAATGAAGATGAATTTGGAAGCTACATGTTTTCTTCAACTTTAATAATAGTAGTTTTTAATGTATTGACATATTTTTTTATTTACTCCGCCAGCCCAGAAACTATTTTCATACATTGTCGATTTAAGCAAGGTGAGCTACTATCCTCTAATAATCGTCAGTATTTTGATTGCCACATCAAACGCCTTGAACAATCTTGCAGTAACTTTATTTAGAATGAAAAGAATGTACATGAAAGTTGCAATAGGAAGTGTAAAGTCTTTTTACCACATATATTCTGGCAATTTACTTTATACAGTATCTAAAATGGGGAGTTTTTTGGAAATCAATTTGCAAATCTGATAGCGTTACTTATAGTATTTTATTTTATTTCAAGGATTATTTTTGGAAAATTTAGGTTTAAGCTGAATTTTGATTATGTGAAAGTATTCTGTTACGAAATGGATTGCCACTGATTTTTATTGAGCTTACGGATCAAGTGGTAAATTTAAGTGACAGGCTTGTTTTGGCAAAATTTGTTTCACTTGCTGTAGTTGGAGGATATACACTGCATTTACTGGTGGAAGGGTTTTATCAGTTATTACGGGTTCTTTTTGTAAATAGCTGGACACCAGAGTTTTTATGAGGCGATGAAAGAAGATAGGACAAATCCGAAAATAACAAGAAGTGTAGAAAACTTTATTGCAGATTATTTCTTTGCGTGTGTAATTGCACAGTTGTTTGCTCCAGAAGGTATAAAGCTGATATTTCCAAAAAGTTATCATCAGGCAATAAACTATATGGCATTAATTCTTGCAGGAATTGTGGTTCAAGCATTGTTTTGTCTAGATTATTTCTTTCACTCCACGAAGACAGTATATACATTTTCTATTTTACAATGTTTGCAATGATATTCAACTTAGTTGGAAACATAATTTTTATACCAAAAATTTCCAGAAATTGGACCAATTATAGCAGCATGGACGACGTTGCTGGCATTTTTATTCAGAGCAATAATGGAAATGGCTATAATAAAGAGAAAGTACAGAAATTTCCTTTTAATTATAAAAATTATTTTTATATGATAGTAATTGTAAATCCTATAATATTTTTATTTATCGAATGATGAAATTTCGTGGACAAAAATTTGGATTTAAAAGTAGTTTATCTCGCAGTAATTACAAAGTTGCTTGTCAATAGGGAAGTTTATGCTAAAATTACAAATCTTGTGAAATGGAATAAAAAGAAAAATTATAAAAACGTTAAATTTTAAAGCTTTGGAAAATAAGGGGAAATGAAAAAATGAAATTTACGATTTTTACACCTACTTTTTAATCGAAAGGAACTGCTTGAAAAATTGTACAAATCACTCAAAAACAGACTTTCAAGGACTTTGAATGGCTTATTGTAGATGATGGCTCAACTGATGGAACTAGAGAGAAAGCAGAAAGAATTTTTTGAGGCAAAAGTAAAGCTTGATATAAAAGTATTATTTTTAAGGAAAATGGAGGAAAACAGAGAGCGTATAATTTTGCAACGGATAAAGCAAATGGAGAGCTTTTTATCTGCCTTGATTCTGATGATGAATATGTTGAAAATGGGCTTTGAAACTATTTTTGAAAATATTGGGAAAAATATGAAAAAAATAACGATATTGCGGGAATGGGGTATTTGTCAACTTATCCAGATGGAGAAATTATAGGCTCTAGTTTTCCCAGAAAAAGAGATGATTTCAACACAGTTTGATATTTACAATAAATACGGAGTTAAAAGGTGACAAAGGGACTTATGTTTCGCACTGAAATTATAAAAAAATATAAATTTCAGTTTTTGACGATGAAAAATTTATTACAGAAGCTGTTGTTTATAACAGAATTTGTGAAAAATATAAAATGGTTTATATGAATGAAAAAAATTGAGATAAAGGAATATCAGGAAGATGGATTGACTGCAAAAATATAATAATTTATTGCTGCGAAATCCGAAAGGACAGGCACTTTATCACAACGAAATTAATTTTCAGAATTTGACTTTCAAACAGAAAAATCTTGAATAATGCTGTTTATTACAAGTTTTGCAGAGTAGCGGGATATAAATTGGGGAAAATATTTAAAGAAAGTAAAAATAAATTGTTTTTACTTATGGGAGTAATAATTGGGGAATACATGTGGATGAAAGGTGGAAAAGAAAAATGAGAAAAATTTTATTCATTTTAGTATTGCTTTGTAGCAAGTGCTATCGGATACAGTAATAATAATACCACTAATTATGATGAGCAAAGAGGTTATGACATGTTAAGGCATCAGATTTGGTAGGCACAGAATTTAATAATGATGTTAGAGATGAAGAGGATAATCAAATTACATATGTGTCATTTTCTAAAACCATCAGGAATAGAAAGTTTTTGTAAGTTCTACTCAAAATGCATCTCAATTCTAAACGATAAAAAGCTTAAGAAAAAGTACAAGAAAAACGATAAAAATTTCAGATTATGCTGGATTATTTGAAAGAGAAATTAGAGGAAATACATTAATAATCGGAAATTTCCAATTTAAAGTCAATAATTTGAAATAATAGGTATAAAATTGTTTTCTTTCTAAGGGAAATTCAAAATATATTACTTTTAAATAATCCGATGGAAACTGAATGTATTCCAGCAACAGTAGATGAAGGAAGTACACTAAGAATTGAACCAGTATGCTATGATGATGAAATGGACGATTAAATAAATTTAAAAAGAGAAAAAAATGAACAAAAAAATTAGATGATAAAAAGGTAGTAGTTGGCATGAGTGGCGGCATAGACAGTTCTGTCGCTGCTTTTTATTGAAACAGCAAGGATACGAGGTTATCGGAGTCACTTTGAAGCATTTACCTGACGAACTTTCAGAAAATCCAGGAAAGACCTGTTGCTCGTTGGATGATATAAATGATGCGAGATACACTTGCTACAATTTAGGTATTCCACATTATGTCCTAAATGTCGTGGAAGAATTTAAAAAAAGGATGTAATGGAATATTTTATAAAAATGTACAATGCTGGAAAAAAACTCCTTCACCTTGTGTAATTTGCGATGAAAAAGTAAAGATAAAAAAAATAGTAGAATTTGCTGATAAAATGGGAATAAAATACATTTCGACAGGGCATTATTCAAAAAGTTAGGAGAATAATATGCTTTTTATGGGATAAAAATAACCGAAAAAGATCAGACTTATATGCTTTTATCGACTGGATAAAGGAAATTGTGAAAGATTTTTATTTCCGCTTTCAGAATACGAAAAAAATCAGAAGTTCGTGAAATTGCAAACAAAACGGTATTCATACACATAACAAGCCAGATAGTCAAGGAATTTGCTTTTGCTCCCAACGGATATATTCCATTTTTGAAAAAGTGCTTGGAAATGATGTGAAAAAGGAAATTTTGTGGATAAAAATGGTAAAATTATTGAGAGCACATAGGTTATCAGTTTTTACACGATTGGGCAGCGGTGGACTGAGCTTAATTTAGAAAGCCGTTTTTCGTGCTGGAGCTTCGACCTGAAACAAATGAAGTTGTTGTGGGGATTTTGAAGAATTGTTAATAAAAGAAATTGAAGTGATAAATTATAAATTTCATTACAGTTTAGAAAATATAATTGGGGAAAAATTAACTGCACGTCCAAGATTTTCTTCAAAAAGGACTGACTGGGGAATTGAAAACTTTTGAAAAGTAAAGAAAGTAATGAAAATAGGATAATTTTTGAATTTGACGAAAAACTCACGAAAAATTCAGAAGGGCAACATATTGTATTTTATTTAAATGATGAAATTGTTGGAGGTGGGGAAATAAAGCTGTTATTGAAATAAAAAGAAAAACTCATTAAATTGGGTCATTTTCTTTTATTTTGATTATTTTCTGTCAGAAAGCCTTTTTCCCACGATTATCTATCAGTGCCTCAGCTCCACCTGCTTCATATTTTTTTACCCAAGAATAAATTTGCTGATAAGAAATATCAAATTTTTGGGTAGTTAAATTATAATCATAATCATGTTTTTGACAAAAAGTCACAGCTTCAATTTTTTTGATTCGACAGATTTTCTTATATGTTTTTTTAAATATTTTGTAATTTCCGTTCTCATCTACACTTTTTATAGTCCCTAATCCAGTAATTTAACACACTTACAGAAGTTATACCGTATTTTTACAAATTTCAAAAAGGGAACCTTCATTGTTTAAATAACTTTTTACTGCTTTTTATTCTAGTTTCACGAGTATAATGTTTATTTTTCATCAACCATTATACTTTCTCCAAGTTCAAGATATCCAAGTCATTAATGAAGATTTTGCAACATCGTATTCTTTTGCTAAATTTTTGTATAGTTTCTTTACCTTTTAGTATTTTCTTTACAAGTTCTATTCTTAACTCATTAGATATTTTTGATTTTCTGCCCATTAAATTTCCCCTTTCATGTATTTTATATTGCTTATTTCTTAAAACTAAATAGTAGATGCTAGAAAGTGCGAAACACTTCCCTAAAATAACAAAAATATGCCAAATCATATGATTAAATTTACATATTTTCCAAGAGTAAAAATTGTTCCAAGCGAATACAAAACTCCACCTGCGATTAAATAAACCAATGAAACACGATTTATGTTATTTATTAAGTCACCCCATGCAAATACAATCATCCATCCCATTATTAGATAAAGCAATGTTGATAATAATTTGAATTTTCCTGTAAAAATGCTTTAAATGCAATTCCCTAAAAACATACTGTCCATTGAATTATTAAAACAATTTTTATTTGTTGGCGGATTGACAACAAGATATAAAAAGGAGGTATGAAGCGGCAATTAAAAATATAAATTGCAGAATGATCGAAAATCTCAAAAATCATTTTAGCTGTTCCAGGCTTTAATCCGTGATAGATTGAAGACATTGTATAAAGAACAATAAGTCCGCTTCCAAATGCCATAAATGATATAATTGTTCCAACATCACGTGTCCAGCTTGCACGGATAATTAAAATAATGAAAGCAATAATGGCAAGTCCAGCACCTACAGTATGGCTAACAAAATTTGCAATTTCTTCTCCACGTGAAAAATCTTCAGCTTGTTTATGTATTTTAGCCAATAATTGTTTATTTCTATTTTTTTGTTTTTACTCATAATTTTTCCTTTTCAAATATATTTAAATTCTTTCAAAATCAATGCAGAATTTAAATAACACAGTAACAATTCCTAAACTCAGTTTACTATACAGAAATACTTTTTACAAAAAAATCTAATATTTCTAGATATTTTTATAAATTTATTTAAACATAAATATTAAACTAATTTTTAAAACACTAAATCTGTTATAATGATAGTATATTAAAATTTAATAATATATTTTATTTTTTTCTTATAAATTTATTTTCATTTAACTATCTATCACAATAATTCATTTTTAGATTAAAAAAATTTTTAATTATTTTTCTAAAAATATCACCTGTTATAATGCTCTAGAATATTATAACAATTATTTTAATTATATTCAACTCTAAATTCAAGTATAGTTTATTATTAAAAATAAAATATATAAACTTTTGCTTTATTTATAAGGATTTAAGATAGAGTGAATAAAAGTTTGACACAGAAATATTTTTATAGTAAAATACTTTTTATTACATAAAATATAAGAAAGAGGGTAAAAATGTTTAAATATCTTATCAATGGCGGAATATTTATGTGGGTAATTTTATTTGCTTCAATATGCGGACTTGCCATTATTCTTGAAAAACCTATACATTTCTTACAAAGGAAAAAAATTGACGGAAAATGAAAAATAAACTTTATAAATCACTTAGGACGGGAAACAGAGAAGAAATTTTAAGACTTTGCAAAGATAAAACTGATTCGGTTTCCAAAAGTGTGACAAAAATTGTTTCCAATATGGATATTAACTTTGCTGAACTTGATAATTCTCATAGACAAGTTATTGAAGGTATTATAAGCGAAAGTATTTTTAGAGCAGACTACAGAGCTTGAAAAAGGTATGAGCCTATTAGGAACTGTTGTAAATGCAGCACCGCAATTGGGACTGTTGGGAACTGTTACAGGTATGATTACAGCATTTTCAGCACTTACTCGAAATGGCGAAAGTACTGCAAGAATTGTTGCTAGTGGAATTTCAGAAGCACTTTACACAACTGCATTTGGATTAATTGTAGCGATACCAGCATTAGTTTTTTTATAATTATTTTTAATAGGCAGATTGATATAATTGTGGCTGAAATGGAAAGAGCAGCTTTTACAGTTTTTGAGCAGAGTAAAAAGATTAATTCTAAAATGTAAATTAATTTTTATAAAAATTTAGGAGAAAAGTATGAAATTTTCTAAAAAGACGAAGAAGGCAAAAATGTGGATATTTCAATGTTAAATTTAATTGATGTGATTTTTTTATGTTACTAATATTTTTTTATGATAGCAACCACATTTAATAATTATTCACAATTTCAATTATCAGTTCCTAAGACGTCTACAAAGCTGGAACAGAAGGAAAATACTAAAATTGAAGTAATTTTTAATAAAGATAAAAAAATATTTTTTTGAAGATAAATGATAATATTCAGGAGGTTTCAAAGGAAAAATATTTCTTCTGAGTTTTCAAAATTACCAAAAAGAAGTATTAAAAAAATATAACTTTGACAGCGGATGAGCATTTGGAATATAAGGATATTGTAGATACGATGAGCATTTTAAAAAAATATGAATATTGAAAATATAAGTTTAAATATTCAAAATAAGAATTAAAACTACAAAAATTAAATATGTATAAGTTATGAATGGATGTGAAAAATGAAATATTACATAATTTCAGCTGCAATAAACTTTGGGAATACTTCTATTCCAATTGCAACTCCAGTTTTTAAAACAGAAACTTGAAGAAAAAGAAAAAGCAGACTATTGTTGTTGACTTAAAAACAGCATTTTGGAAGAGAAATAAGACAAAAAGCACAGTTGATACGGATAGTAATGAGGAAAGTAACGGAACGGCTGGGTTACAAAAGGGAAATCCACAAAATAAAAACAATGCAATTTCCAAAGCTCAAAAACATAGAACCAAATAAACAGCCTAAAAATCCAAAAACAGTCCGAACTTTCACCAGCACAACCAATACAGCCAAAACAACCACAGCAACCAGCACCACAACCTCCCAAAGTTCCTCAAAACACCCCACCAAAAGAACAGCCAAAACCTACATCACGCCCAATTATACCCCCAGTTGCATCCACCCCTAAAACTTCCACACAACCAGTAATTTCACAATCCACAGGAAATTCTGCCAGTTCAAAACCAGTACAAAACACCATAACTGCTTCAAACTCCACTATTTCCAACAATTCTGGACATAAAAACACTCCCTTCAAATTCAGGAACTTCACATGGAAACAAAAATGGAAATACTACCAACGGAAGCTCTACAGGTAGCAAAAATGGAAATGGAACAGGAACAAGCGGAAATTCAACTAGTTCTGGAAATGGAAATGATAAAAAATCTGGAAGTACACGAGGAGGTGGATGTCGACGTGGCGTAGATTTTTTTCTGTTTTCACAACAGCCATCTGGAAGTACCAACTGCAAATCAACGGTTAAAACGAAAAGAAACCATTGTTGCTACAATCAGATTTACCCGTGGCGGCTCTGTCGCTATCCAGTCCGTTACAGGAGGAAACAGTCAGTCTCAAGCTGCTGCAAGAAGAGCGGCTAGTAATGTACACATAAGTTTTTTTGACAAACAACTGTTCTTCTGGAATAGTTACATTGCAGTTCAATATTAATTAAAATTTCTTACAAAAAAATAAATAGAAAAAAATTTTGAAATTTGTGTTACACTTTTAAAAGTAAAAAAAATTTTAATAAAAAGAGGAAGAAAACATGGAAAAAAAGAACTGAAAAAAATTATCAAGAATTTTAAATGAGCTGAAATATCGACGGATTATTTATTACAGACTTTGTATAAATCTTCGATATTTTACTGGATTTACTGGGACAACTGGAGTTGCTCTTGCGACAAAAAAATGGAAATTTTTCTTTTCGGATTTTAGATACAAGACACAAGCAACTAAACAAGTTAGTGAAATGGGATTTGAATTTGTGGAAGTTTCACGTGGTTCGCTTCAGACAGTTGGAGAATATATAAAGAAATTTGGATTGAAAAATGTTGGATTTGAAGATGTGAATGTGTCGTTCTCACTTTATCAGACAATAAAAGATACTTTCAAGGTGGAATTAGTGCCTGTCGGAAATAAACTCGTGATGGAAAGAATGGTAAAATCTGAAGAAGAAATTGCACTTATTAAAAAGGCTGTAGAAATTAGTGATGTGGCATTTTTCAGAGGCTTTAAAAATTATAAAGGAAGGCGTTTCTGAAAAAGAAGTTTCTTCATACATGGAATACATTCAAAGAAAATTAGGAGCTGATGACCGTTCATTTACGACAATTCTGGCTAGCGGATACCGTTCAGCTATGCCACACGGAGTAGCTTCTGATAAAAAAATTCAAAAAGAAGAATTTATTACAATGGATTTTGGAGCATATTATGAGGGATATGTATCAGATATGACAAGAACTGTTTATTATGGGATAAAATTACAGATAGACACGTAGAAATTTATAATACTGTATTAGAAGCACAAATATTGGGTGTAAACACTATAAAAGAAGGAATAATGTCAGATGATGTTGACAAAGTTGTTAGAAACTTTTTAACTGAAAAAAAGGATATGGAGAATATTTTTGGACATGGGTTGGGACATGGAATTGGTGCTGAAATTCATGAATTGCCTTATTTATCAAGTGCTTCACATATTGAACTGAAAAGAAAATATGGTTGTAACTTCTGAGCCAGGACTTTATTTTGACGGATGGGGCGGAGTTAGAATTGAAGATGATGTTGTAGTTAAAAAGAATGGTAGTGAAGCATTGAATAAAAGTAACAAAGAATTGATTATTTTACATTAAGATCATATGTAAAATCAATTACAAAAAAATAGGGAATGTCCCATAAATTTGAGAGCACTCCTTGTTTTTTTAAGAAATACATTTTTTTAAATAACGTTGGACACACTTCTTTCATGCTATTTGGAAATTGGGCACACCAGTGAAATATTATTTTTGGATATTTTTTTATTAATATATCCTATTTTTTTCTTTTGTAATTATTTAATTTTTATTGTAGCTATCAATAAAATCATCTTGAAAAATAGTTTTGTTATTAATTTTGTAACTTTCCTTGTTTAAAATATTGTGTGAGCAATTTTTCTCGAAAAAGGCATAAGCTGGGAATAAAAGCAAAATTTTCATTTTCAAAATAATTTGTCAAAAATTTAGTTTTCAAAAGAGATATTTATATTTCAGACAGATTATCTGATTTTTATAATCGAATAATATATTTTTTTCCTTGTAGAAATTAACCATAATCTAAAAAGTCAAACTCCAGCTCGCTGTTTCGCCGTTCACAAGATATGAGGCACACCATAACTTTTCATTATAACTTTTACGCATTAATTCAAAGGTAATTATTTCAAAATCAAAAAAATTTCCTCATCTGTTTTTCGATAAAATATTTATTAGATAATCTATAAATTCATTATTATTTTTAGCATTTTCGTGTGATATAGAAATATATTTCAAAAAAATCTTTTCTTTTTCATTTTAAGTTTTGGAACAATATTTTTCATAACCATTTTTTACACGCCCTTTTCTTTTTAGATTTATATTTTTAACTTATTTAATAGAATAAGTTTCGTTTTTAAAATGATTTTTCATTATATTAACTATACATCTAAGTTTTTTGGCTAACAAATGCAATAAATATAGCCGAAATTTCTATTATTTCTGCTTATTTCGGAAAAATAACCCTCCATCAGAATAAGGTGCATCGTGTTTTTTTAAATTTACCCTGTACTTCCTGATTCATATGAATATCTGTAACCCTTTTTCCATTTGCATAAAGATGTCCAAATGCAAACACTTCATAATCATCATTATTAATAGCTTTATAACATATTTTTTTCAATAATTTCCGTGAGAAAAATATTTTTTCATCAAAACCTTTCATTTGAATCATTTTTATTATGTGGAAATAATTTCATTTTTATATAATCTAAATGCAAATTTTTCGTTACATTCTGTAATTCTAACTTTTTGTAACAGCATTTTCTGAATAATGTCTTTTTTGGGAATTGTAATTTTTTTGTATAGTAGACTTTTTAAATTTGAAGAAATAATTTCATTTTTTTCTTTGCATAAATACTCCCGATATTAATCGCCAAATCGTATTTTTCCCCATTGTTATCTGTTGCTACAATATGATAATGTGCCCTTTTATCAAAAATCATACCATTTATCTATAACTTTTTCCTCTAAACATCACATATTTTTCCATATTATCCTCTTTTTTTACTATACATTCAAACTTCTTTTAAATCTATCATTTGAATAAAATAGTTATAGTTTCTAAATTTAATTCTAAAGTAGTTTTTATTATGAAATCATTTTAAAATTTAACTTAAATTCCAATATTATTTAATTTCTCATTATAAGTATAAATATATTTTTATAAAAGAAAAGAGATTGGAAATTTTATTAAAAATTTTTAAAATTATAAACAAAAATAACCGCTGTATTTTACAACAACGATTATTTAAAAATGATTCCGTAAATAAATTTATATTAAATATAACAATCAATGTTACTAATATAAAAGTTTATTTTTGATATTTTCATCTTTTCTTTTGTTTAATCAAATCTTCCTGTTCCTTAATATTAACAACAATACTTGAAACTTATTTGACTAAATATTTTTTTACCAATCTTTAGTTAATTCTAAATAAAAATTTAGTTTTTCATTATTACACTTCTCTGTTGTTTCTTGCCAGTTAGAACTTACTGAATATACTAAAATATGTTTTATCTATCTGTTTCAAAAATAAATTACCGTATCCTTTTCTTATTTATTCAAATTTACTATCAACACAATGATAAGTAAATCCATTTTTTTGATTTTGTGTACACTCAATCTAGTTCTTACATTTTTCTAATAAATAATCATAAATTTCTTGTATTTCTTTTGAATGTTCATCACTTTCATAAAAACTTGCTGAGGCATAATAATTTTTCTGAAAATTTTTTTAATTTTTAAAAATTAAAACCTTCTTTGTCTTTTTCAATGTCTGTACACCCTTATCGACATTTATAATGTTGTAATCTTTTCTATCAGTTCCATTAAATAGTTTTTTCTATGTATCTTTTTATCATAACTTGAGATGCTCTTAAATCTTCTATTACAAAAAACCTATTTTTCTTTTTCTTTTCATCATATAGATAATAATCATTTTTTTATTTTTTTAATATAAAAATTTTTAGGAGATTAACATTAAAAAGTTTCATTGATTCCAGCTTTTACCATTACAATTTCTCTTTTCTTTAAATGATTCAAAATAATTTTTAAATTCTATAAAATTTTTCTCCTGCAAAGATTTCCACTCCCTCAATTCCATGGTGATGGAGTACATCCGTATTGTTCACATATCCCCAACCTACCATTGTAGTTAAACAAGAATTTAATCCAAATATTAACATTACAAACAATAAAGTATATTTTAATTTTCTCATTCTATTTACCAACCCTTTCTCTCAAATTTTTTTAAAAACATCTTCTAAATGGTTGTTATTATTTTGTCGCAAATTATTTTTCTTTTCAAGATTTTTGAATTTCTGTTCCACTTTTTTCTAATGAAGGATTTTCTAGGATCTGTATTTTTCAATTCTTCTTTTAAAACATTGTTTCTTTGTTCCACTAAATCTTTATCGTAATCTGCATTCACTCTGGGATATTCATAAGCATGTACTTTACATTTTCCTTTTCTTTTTAATTTTTCTTTATATTTATTTAGACTGAACCTAATTTTTACTAAATGTTTTTATTATATCATATTTCTACATATTCGTACATTCTCGCATTTAACTTTTTCAAATCTTTCATTTTGTATATATTTTTCAATGTCGTGTGAAACAATTCCCTTTTTCTACTGTTAAAAATGTTCATTCCTTTTGCCACACAGCTTCTAAATTTCGCAATTTACAAAAAGAGCCACAAACCACTATCACTTTATACCGACTATTCTTTGCAAAACCATCTGTTTTGCCTGATTATAAGCATCTAAAAATATTGTCTTCAAAAATAATATTATTTGTTAAAATGTTTGCATTTTTCCAGATTTTTCTTTATTTCGTTGGCAGAAAGTCCGTAAGTAACCTCTTTTAGAGAAGTTATAAAAATTTTTGTGATTTTCCAAAATTCTCTCAAAAAAATATTTGCAATGTCCTTTGTTCCAAGTATCGAAAGAATAAAAATCACTTCATCATTTTTTTAAAAAGTTCATTCAAATTTTTCTACAAGAACTCTTACAGAATCATCATTATGAGCTACATCCAGTATTGTCGCTGGATTTTGTGAAAAATCTCAAACCGTCCCAGCCAGCGAAATTTCATCAAGTCCTTTCTGAATAATTTCATCGCTGATACCATAAATTTTAGCAATTTCATAAGCAATCAAAAAAATTGTTTTGTCTGAAATTTTTCCAAAAAGTGGCAATATAAATGTTTTTTCAACTTATATTTATTTTATCTTCAATATTTTTCAAATTCTTTCAAATTTTCACTTTTCCAAAATCTTCACAATTGTCTTGTAATTTTTGGGTATCTAGTTCAACTTGAAAATTGTCATATTTTTCAAAAACATTTATCGAATTATCAGTTTCCTTTTTACAGCATTCTCCAATTCAGTCAAATTTCTGGGCATAAATGCATAACTGTCTATTTTTATAATTCCAGCTTTCCTGTCTGCAATTTTGTCAAGGAATTTCCCAAATAGACTCACATGGTCAAAACTTATGTTTGTTATAACCGCAATTGTCGAATTTACAACATTTGTAGCGTCATATCTTTCCACCAAGACCAGTTTCAAGAAATATAAAATCAGGATTTTTCTCTCAAAATAAAGTAATGCCATAAAGTCGTTATTTCAAAAAAATTTATCTGAAACGAATTTTTCCAAAAAGTATCCATAACAATTTCATAATACTTTTACAACATCTCTCATCAGAAATCATCTTTTTATTTATCAAAATTCTCTCGTTAAACTTCAAAATATGTGGTGAAGTAAACTTAGCAACTGAATATCCTCCTGCAAAAATATATTTTCTAAAAAAACGTAGCTGTTGAACCTTTCCCATTTGTCCCTGCAATATGAATAATTTTCTTATTTTTACAAGGCTCTCCCAGTAGCTCATAAATCTTTTTCAATTTTTCATTATTTTGATTCAAAGATTCTTCAGTTATCCTTTTTGTTAATTGTTCTCATATTAAAAAAATTTTTTTCTAAAAACTTCATTTATTTTTATATTTATTTTGATAATTATTTCTCCTTTCAATTTGACTATATATTTGACCTTAGATTTATTTTTACTAATTCGGTACTAAAAAAATAGGTTCAAGAGTATTTTAATTTTTAAATTCCTTGAATTTTTGGGTAAATAAAAGACACCAATACAAGTGCCTTTCTGTAAATAGTTATTTTTTCTTAGTTTCTTGGAATTTTTGCCCAAACACCAGCTTTTGTTAAAATGCTTTTAACAGTTTCAGTTGGTTGAGCTCCATGCGATAAGTATTTTAAGATTTCTTCCTCTTTTAATACTACTTGTTTTTCTTCTTCAGCAAGTGGATTGAATGTTCCTAAGTAAGCAACTGCTTTTCCATCTCTTCTTGATAAAGCTTCCATAGCTACTATTCTATAAAAAGGAACTTTTTTTCTTCCTAATCTAGTTAATCTTAATTTTTAACATTAAATTTTACCTCCATTTATTTAATAACTTGAAAATTTATTATTTTTAGTATGATATGATTATACTAAAAATTTAAAAAGTTGTCAAGTTTTTTCTTTACGATAAAGAAAACTCTCTTATTTGACAATATGGCATGAGATATCATTTCCGTCCTGATTAAGTATGGCATTGTTTCCCTTATATGAATCTCATTTTTTCCATCGCTGTATCGTAAGCCACTTTGCAGAAACAACTTGATCTAATTGAAAACTGGAATTTGATAGTTTATCAATAAGTTGAATTTTATCTGCTGTAATATAGAGTACGATAAATTCTTTTCCATTACAGTTAAATCTTTGAGAGGCAAATTTTTCCGGGTATCATTTATTACTGGGTATTTTTCTTACTTCGTTGCCGCTATTACTATACTGAAGTACAGCTCAATAATAATATGCTGCCAAATATTGTTATTAATTTTTTAGTTAATTTTATCATCGATATACCTACTTTTTATTTGATAATAATTTTATGATGTCTGACTCTAAATTTAAGCATTATGGGCTCTTACTCCATATTTAAAATATTTTCTCCAATAAGGACTTTTAAGAGAAGATATGACAACTCCTTTTGAAGATGAAGCATTTATAAATAAAGAGTTTCCAACATAGACAGCTGTATGGTTTTATTCTGTTTTCAGGCTTGAAGTAAACAATGTCTCCTGATTTTAAATCTTTAGCTGCAACTCTTCGTCCTTTTTATATTTGCTGAGTTGAAACTCTTGGTAATTCTTGGTTAAAAGTTTCACGGTAAACTCTACGTGTTAAGGCTGAACAGTCGATACCGTCTTTTGAATCTCCGCCTAATCTGTACTTTGTACCTTTCCATTTACTGTATGAAGTTAAAAGTTTTTTTTCTATTTTGACTCTACGTTTTTCTTGAGCTGAACCTGAAGCCATTACTTTAGTGTGCTTTTGTCTTAATTCTGACATTTTAGTTTCAAGAAGAGGACTTGTGTTTTTTGATGGGATACTGTAAATCCCTGTATTTTTTCCACTATTGCTTGTTTTAGTGCTTGAATTTTTATTTGGAGTGTGGTTACTGCTTACCTTTTTACTTTTTGTGGTCTTTGCCTGCAGATTTGAACCTACAAAGGCAGATACTACACAGACAGCTGTTATGAACTTATTTTTCTCATATATATTTTTATTCCTTTCAAAATTTATTTTATTGTCATAGCAGAGCTATTTAAAACTCAAACATTTATGTATTTATGTAATTTTTATCAGTTTGATTTTATTTGTTTGAGTATTTTTCAATATGATAATTGTATCATTTATTTAAAAAGTAAATTGATTATTTTTGGCAGAACAAAAATGTAAGATTAGCTTTATAGTCAATTGCCTATATTTATTAACTTAGCTGAGGAATTTTAATAAAAAGTGCCATTTATCTCATAACGGATATTTTTCATTTCTAGATAAAAATATGAGTTACAAGTAAATAGCACAAAATATAAGAATACTACATTTCTTTAAATGTCAATGTTTTTCCATCGTCTGTCGTAAAAAGTCAAACGATTATTATCTAATTTAATCTTTTTGAATTTTGCAAAATATTCAAATATTGGCTTTTCAAGTTTCATAAAGTTATCTGGTCCTGCCATTTTTGTAGAGCCGATAGGTCCAATCATAATATTATCTGATGCCATTATATAATTTGAAAAATAGTTGTTTACTCCTGAATCACCATGTATTCTGTCTTCTGAAAAAATTAAGTGTAATTCTTGTTTCATTTGTTGTCAATATTTTTCTCATCTTTCTGTCAGAAATATCAATAAGTTTTCCAGCTAGTATTCAATAATCTTTTTCAAATTTAAAAAGAGAAAGTGAATCTTGTCTTTCTGATTAACTGTATTTGGATTTTTGAAAGTCCAAATATCTCCATCCTGTTAGTTAAAGTTAAAGTATCCTTGCTGTACTTAATTACAGGGTTGGATTGCAGAATATCAAAGAAAATCCTGTTCGAGATTCATTAAATCTAAAAGGACCTCCCATCAAAGTTGAAGTTACTCTGGTAGAAAAAGTAGAATTTCTGTTAATTTTATAATTTCCTGAATATCCGTTAATTCCACCAGATCCATTAATCTTATTTTTGAAAAATTAATCGTAACATTTGTGTTTTTCTGAAATATAAGACTTCCACCCATTTTTTATTAATTTGAGTTAATTTCCATGAAGTTCCATTTAAATTTGAAAGAGAAGTGAATCCTTGTCGTTCTGATTAATTGTATTCGGATTTTTAAAAGTCCAAATATCTCCAGCCCTGTTAGTTAAAGTTAAAGTATCATTGTTGTACTTAATTATAGGGTTGGATTGCAGAATATCAAAGAAATCTTGTTCGAGGTTCATTGTTCTTGAGAACCTCCTATCAAAGTTGAAGTTACTGTAGCAGAAAAGAGTGAATTCCTGTTTAATTTATAACTTCCTGAATATCCGTTAGTTCCTCCAAAATCCGTTGATATTGTATTTTAAGAAATTAATTGTAACATTTGCTTTTTCTGGAATACGGGAATTTCCTTCCATTTTTTTCCTGATTTCGTCAATTTCATCGAAGTTCCATTCAAATTAGTGCTAATAGTGGCTCTTTTCAGCTGCATTTAAAAACCACAGCATAAAAGAAGCATTGTAAAATTCCAACTATTTTTCATTTTAAAACCTCTTTCATTATCTCTTTTCCTTTGTTAATTAAATACTATCATATTTTCATTAAAGAATTATGAGAATTTTTAAAATTATTTATTTTTATTTTTTATTAATTGTACACTACCTGCAGGTTATACTTCCTACAGATTTGGAGGCATAAAATGGCAATTTGTCATCTATTTGCTAAAGATTAGGTATAAAATCACAACCATAACAACGAAAAACAACAATATCACCATTTATCATTATCTTTTCACCTCCCTCCATATCAAAACTTGAGGCGGTGAACCTCAAAATATTATAACACAAAAAATACAATCAAATAATAATAGATAAGGGCATTTTTTCACCTGTTTAGTTTGATATGGATGATATCCATTGTTTTCATTAATAATTATAACACAAATTTTTCATTTTTCAATCATATAATATTTATTTTTTATAAATTTATGATAAATCCAGTCTACTATAATGGCAATTGCATTATCCCCAGATACATTTGCGGCTGTTCCAAAGCTGTCCTGCGTTATATAAAAGTGATTAGCAGTGAAGCTAGTGGACTATTTGAAGCGATTCCAACCATTCCTAGAAATGGAAGTGCTGACATTATTGCTCCTCCAGGTGCCTTGGGCAGCTACCATTGCGACTCCTAGAACTAATATGAATGGAAAGATTGTCGAAATTCCGTAAGACATATTGTTCATCATAAGCACAGTAACAACACAACTTGTGATAGTAATAATACTTCCTGCCAAGTGGATTGTGGCACAAAAGTGGACTCACAAATTCACGTATTTCAGGAGATGTTCCATTTCGTCTTGCATTCCAGATTTATTGGGTATCATGGCTGCTGAAGATTGCAGGTCTCAAGTGCTGTGAAAATAGCCAGGAATTTGATTTTTTAAACAAGTAAAACGGATTTTTCCTGAAAGTCCTCCAGCTGAATGTGAATAAGGCTGAAACATATAAAACATGTAAAATTACTACACAGACAAATACTTTTAGGAAAATTGAAAAGTGTTGCAAACATTTGTCCACTGTAAGTCATATTCATAAATGTTCCAAAAATGTAAATCGAAGTAGTGGAATAACTGAAGTTACTTAGTAATTTTGTAATAATTTTTGAAAATTCACGAAAAAGCTTGTAAGTATGCTCTTCTCCTCTCATTTCTAAGCCAGCTAATTGAAAGTCCCTAATATAAAGGCAAATCAATTGCTGCAGTTACAGTCAAAACATTGGTGCAAGGAATTTCAAAGTAAGGTGTCAAAAGATTTTTCAGGATTCTCTACTGCTGCAAATGAGGCAAAATTAAGAATTTTTGGAAAAATATTGGTTGCTAAGGTAAAGCTGCAAACTTCCTGCAATAATTGTAGAAAGGTAGGCTATTAAAGTCGTAATCCCAAGTAATCTTTTCCTGCTCCTTGACGTAAATCTGAAAATTCCTGTCACAACAAATCCAATTATCATAAACGGAATGACAAAAGATAAATACTTACTAAATAGTGACGAAAAAGTTACAAAAATCCTAATAACAGGACTTGGTAAAACTAATCCTAGCAGGATACCAAGCGTTATTGCGATAATTAAACGTGGCACAAGCCCGATCATAAATGTTTTTCTCCTTATAAAGTTTATATAACCAAAAATAAATCCCGCAACCCAACCTCAATATTATTAATTAACATATGGTAGTAACATTTACAGTGATTTATCAAATGTAAAATACTGGGATTAATCGTAATTTTTGTAATTTCCCCGCATTACTCCAATTTTTGTAAGATATTTTTCCCTAATATCCAAAGGTTTATGCTCACCTAATAATATTTACACCTCAAAAATTTATTTTTAAATTATATTTTTTATTCTTCAATCAAATCATAGTCCAGTTTGCTTGCAGTAATTTTGTATCAGTTTCACGAATTTCTTAGATAACTATCCAGTTGTTTTTGCTGTTCTGGAACATTAATCGTACTAAAAACCTTTTATTTCTGTTGTAGAATAAAGATTTATCTTTTGGCTTGCAATTTCTATAAATTCACGCAGGATTCCTGCTTTTGTGAGAGTGTGTCCTTTTTGCAATTAATTCAACTAATGAAATTCCGTCAATTTTTGAAAGAGTATTTGTTTTGTTTATTTTTATTATTAAAATCATTTAATTGAGAAATTAAAGCTGTCTAATTCAATTAATAAAAAGTTCAGGATTTTCGGTAGGTTCTTCGTGTTCCTGAACTTTAGCGTTATTGTTAAGTCTTGTTTTAATTGTGCGATTCTTTTTGAATATCTGCACGTAAAATAAGAGCTTCAGCAATTTTCATTCTATATACCTCGATTTTTAATTTTTAGTACTTAAAGTATAATAGAAAAATTAGAAATGTAAAGGAAATTTTTATGTTTTTATTGTTAAAAATTATAGGCAAGATACTAACTTGCAAAATAGTTGTTGTAATGATTACAAAATTATGTTAAAGAAATTAAAAGAGAAGTTTTGGAATACAAAATATTAACTACTAAAATAAAATTTTACAATACAAAATATAAAAATGGAGGAAATTATGAAATTATCAAAAGGTAAATTGCTAAATATTTATGAACGAATGCTTAGCATTAGAAATTTTTGATTTAAAGGTAAATCAGCTTTGTGAAAAGAGGAATGTGCCTGGAATGACGCATTTATCAGTAGGGAGAGGAAGCGAATGTTGAATGCTATTGCGGCATTGAATGCTGATGATCTGATTACATCTAATCATAGAGGGCATGGGCAGGTTATCGCTAAAGGGATTGACTTGAATGGAATGATGGCTGAAATTATGGGAAAGGCTACTGGAACTTGTAAAGGGAAGGGTGGTTCAATGCATATTGCCGATTTAGAAAGTGGAAACTTAGGAGCAAACGGAATTGTTGGTGGTGGACACGGAATGGCAGTTGGTGCAGCTTATACTCAAAAAGTTAAAAATACTGGAAAAATTGTAGTTTGTTTCTTTGGAGATGGAGCTACTAACGAAGGAAGTTTTCATGAGGCTATGAATGGCATCAGTATGGAATGTTCCTGTTATATTTTATTCAATTAATAACGGTTATGGAATTAGTACGTCGATTATCAAAAGTTACAAAATGTAGAACATTTGTATAAAAGGGCTGCGGCTTATGGAATGCCAGGATATTTTTATTGAAGATGGAAATGATGTGCTGTCAGTCTATGAAACTTTTGAAAAAGGCTGTGGAGCATGTAAGAGAAGGAAAAGGACCAGTCTTTCATTGAAAGTATAACTTACAGATGGTTTGGACATTCTAGTTCAGATCCAGGAAAATATAGAACAAAAGAGGAAGTTGACGGATGGAAGTTAAAAAGATCCTAACTTAAAATTCAGAAATTACTTGCTTGAAAATAATACTAACAGAGAAGAATTAGTAGAACTTGAAGAAAAATCAAAAACAGATTGAAGATGGTGGAATTTGCGAAAAATAGTCCAGAACCTACTGTTGGAATCGCATTTGAAGATATATTTGCTGAATTAGAAAAGGAGATAAAAATGAAAACAAAGTTGATGTCTGTAAAGAGGCAATTATTACAAGGAAATGTCAGAGGAAATGAGACAAGATGAGAATGTATTTTTAATGGGAGAAGATGTAGGAATTTTTGGAGGAGATTTTGGAACATCGGTCGGAATGCTGGAAGAATTTGGACCAGAAAGAATAAAAGATATGCCAATTTCAGAATCTGCAATTTCTGGAGCTGCAATTGGTGCGGCAATGACAGGGCTTCGTCCAATAGTTGACGTAATATCTGATGGATTTTATTGTTTATATGATGGATAACTATTATAAATCAGGCGGCAAAAACTAGATATGTTTGGTGAAAAAGGGCAGTACCTGTAACATTCAGATGTGCGGCAGGTTCTGGAGTTGGATCAGCAGCACAGCATTCACAGTCACTTGAGTCTTGGTTTACTCACATTCCAGGAGTAAAAGTTGTTGCGCCGGGGACACCTGCAGATGTAAAAGGACTTTTAAAAATCATCAATTCGTGATAATAAACCCTAGTAATTTTTCTGAATACAAAGCTCACATAATATGAAAGGTGAAGTTCCTACAGATCCTGAATTTGTTATTCCTTTAGAAAAGGTGAAATTAAAAAGAAGGGAAAAAGATATTACAATTGTAACTTACGGAAGAATGCTGGAAAGAGTAATGAGAGGCAGAAATTGCAGAAAGTGAAGGAATTAGCGTAGAAGTGGTAGATCCTAGAACATTGATTCCGCTAGACAAGGAAATTATTTTTGAATTCTGTTACAGGAAGAGTAATCTAGTAAATGATGCTCACAAAACAAACGGGTTTATCGGAGAAATTTCTGCAATTATTTTCAGAAAGTGACACATTTGACTATTTGGATCATCCAATTGTTAGATTAGCTGGAGAAGATGTACTAATACTTTATAATCACGCTCTTGAAACAGTTGATGGTTCCAAGCGTGGAAAAATTGTAGAAGCAATTAGAAAAGTAAAAATAAACAGTAAAGATAGTAAAAATAATATAAAAAGAAAAATAATATAGAAAGGAAAAAGCTATGGAAAATAATGAGTTAGAGCTACTCCTGCAGCACGTAAATTAGCACGGCAGATGGGACTTGATCTTTTTCTCGAAAAGGCAGTGGAGCAAATGGACGTATTCATAGGGAAGATGTGGAAACATTTAAATTTGAAAAACAATAAGAATATCGCCACTTGCTAGAAAAATAGCATTAGATCATAACATTGAACTTGAAAAATGTTGTTGGAACAGGGCATAATGGGAAAATAATGCGGGATGATATTTTGAAATTGATTGCTGCTTTAGTGAAACAGAAGACTGGCAAGACATGAAAAGGCTGTTGTTGCAGAAGAAAAAGCAGTTGCACAGCAGGATATAGAAATCGTGCCGATGACAGCAATGAGAAAAGTTATTTCAAAAACGTATGACAGAAAGTTATCTAACAGCACCTACATTTGCACTTTTAATTATGAAATTGACATGACAGAAGCTATTGCATTAAGAAAGAAAATACTTGATACAATTTTTGGAAAAGTACAGGAAAGAAAATTACAATAACAGATATTATTTCATTTGCAGTAATCAAAACTTTATTGAAGCACAATTTGTAAATTCAAGTTTATCGGAAGATGGAACTGCAAATTATTCTGCATAATTATGTAAACTTGGCGATTGCAGTGATTTGACGGTGGACTTTGTACTGTTGTAAAAAGGTGCTGATAAAAATGACACTTAGCGAATTAGTTGTTGAATCTAAGAAAGATAGTGAAAAAGCACTAGATATGAAGTTGACACCTGATGAGCAAAGTGGAAAGCACATTTACAATCAGTAATCTTGGAATGTTTGAGTGCAAGCTTTAATCCAATAATAAATCAGCCAAATTCAGCGATTTTAGGAGTTTCTTCCACAGTTGAAAAGCCAGTTGTTGTAAATGGCGAAATTACAGTTCGTCCAATGATGACTTTGACGCTACAATTGATCATAGAGTGGTAGACGGACTTGCGTGGAGCCAAATTTATGCAGGACTTGAAAAAGGCTTTTTGGAAAAATCCAATTACTTTTGTTAATTTAATATTTAAATATCTCTATTATGTTATATTTTTCAAGGTTATAAAAATAAAATAAAAAATGATGAATAAATTTTTTATGATGTTTAATTAAATAGTAATAACAAGGATTTTTAATTCATGTAAAAATTATATAAGAGGAAAATAAATGGCTACTGAAGTAATAATGCCTAAAGCTGGAATTGATTAAAAATATGATCATATACTCGTGTCATAAGAAATGAGTTAGACCCTTAAGTAGTCAGTGATATAGAAATATGTATGTAGCGGTAGCAATAAAAAGTTATCCAATACTGCTCGAATTGTGGAAACCCCTAAAGCTAGTATAACTACAACATAATATCTAGTTAGATATAAATGTGAAAGTGTCGAAAGAAGAAAAATATACTAGATGGCATAGCTAAATCTAGATGTTAATAGAAATGGGCAATCAGCAGCCAAGACCGAAAGGTAAGGTTCAACGACTATTCCTCCTGAGGGAAGTACACCAAAGCTGGTGGAAGTGGGCAGACCCAAACAGGTAGAGCTGTGGATAAGATATAGTCTGTGCTTGATAGAAATATTAAGAAGTTCATAGAGAACTGCACAAAAAGTAGCGAATTTGTGTGAACGACAACCTCTAAAACGACTAAAGTTTCAGGTTCATATATTTTTACTTTTTCCTTTGTTTTGAAATGTAAAAATGATATAAATATATTCAAAAATCAAAGGAGGTGAAATCACTTGGAAAAAGCGTATATTTAGATTTTATCCAACTAAAATACAAATAGAGAAGTTAAGTAAAACTTTTGGATGTGTGAGATATATTTATAATTATTTTTAGATTTAAAAACAAAAACTGTATGAAACTGAAAGAAATCAATGTCATTCAACAAAGTGTAGTAAAAGAATTGACAATTTTAAAGCAGAAAAAGAATGGTTAAAAGAAGTTGATAAATATTCTTTACAAAATTTTTAAGAGATTTAGATAGAGTCTATAAAAACTTTTTAGTGGAAATGGCTATCCAAAGTTTAAATTCAAGAAAGATAATAGAAAATCATATAGAACTAGTTATACTAATAATAATATTGATTTTTGGATAAATGGATAAAAGTTCCTAAATTAGGAAAATTAAAAATAAGAGATAAAAATTTTAAACCACAAGGTAGAATATTGAATGCGACAATATCTCAAGAACCTAGTGGGAAATACTATATTTCTTTTGACATTGTATCAGATACAAAATTGAAAATCTAAAAACCTAAATAAAGAAGATTGGAATAGATTTAGAATAAAAATTTTGATGCACAAGTGATGAAACCACAATAGAAAATTCAAAATATTTGCAGAAATCTTTGAAAAACTGGTATTATTTCAAAAAGACTGTCACGAAAACAAATCGTAGTTCAAAATAGGAATAAGGCTAGAATAAAAGTGGCAAAATGTTATGAAAGAATAGCAAACCAAAGAAAAGACTTTTTGACAAAAATTATCAACAAACTAATAAAAAGAAAATGATACAATTTGTATAGAAAAATTTGCAGTTAAAAATATGGTAAAAATCATAAATTAGGAGAAACATATTAGATGTATCGTGGAGTGAATTTACTAGAATGTTAGAATATAAAGCAAGCTGGTATGGAAGAGAAATAGAAGTGGATAAATTTTTGCAGTAGTCAGATTTGTAACTGTTGGATATAAATAAAAAGTAAAAGACTTAAGCATAAGAAAATGGACTTGTCCAGAATGTAACACCAGCCACAATAGAGATGTAAATGCAGCGAAAAACATATTAAAGGGAAGGATTAAGAATACTAGAGGCTTAAGTAAAAATATATGAACCATAGGAACTATGGGGATAGCTTGGTAAATTTAGTTGGCTAACAAAAGTAACTATTACCCAAGAATCCTGCAAACGTAAGGATGGGAGGTTCAGATGACGAAGGCAGATAATAAAATGGAATAAAAAGAAGGGGAAAAGGTAGAAGAAGGGGAAATTTTACTTGAAATAATGACAGATAAGACAAGTATGGAACTGGAAGCAGAAGAATCAGGATACTTGATAAAATAGTAAAAAGGAGATGGAGAAACTGTACCTGTTACAGAAATTATCGGATATATCGGTGCAGAAGGAGTAGTGGCTCCAGAAAGCAGGTTCGGCAAATCCAGCACCAGAAAATACAGCTTCTCAATCAGCACCAGAAAAAGCGGCTGCGGCTAGTGAACCTCAAAAAGAAAAAGCAGAAGATGAATTTGATATTGTTGTAATCGGTGGAGGGCCTGCTGGATATGTAGCGGCAATTCGGCAGCTCCAGCTTGAGTGCAAAAGTGGCAGTTATGGAAAAAGTGAATTTGGTGGAACTTGCCTGAACAAAGGATGTATTCCGACAAAAACATTCCTTAAAAATGCTGAAATTATTGAAGGTATCGAAATGGCAAGTAAAAGAGGAATTATTTTGGAAAGTGATAAATACACAATTGATATGCCAAAAGTTGTACAGTTAAAAACTGAAATTGTTAAAACATTGACAAATGGTGTGAGAGGACTTCTAAAGAGCAATGAAATTAAAATGTTTAATGAGTTGGAAAAATCAATAAGGATAAAGATGTCGTTGTAAATGGAGAAACTGTTTTACGAGCTGATAAAATTATCTTGGCTGAGGGTTCAAAAGTTAGTAAAATTAATATTCCTGGAATTGAAAGCACAGTGCTTACAAGTGATGATATTTTTAGATTTACAGCAAATACCCAAATCGCTTGCTGTAAATTGGTGGAGGAGTTGTTGGAACTCGAACTTGGACAAGTATTTTTACTCATTTGGAAGTGAAGTACAGTTGTAGAAATGATGGACAGAATTGTGCCAGGAGTAGACAGGGAATCATCAGCTGTGCTTTTAGAAAAGAACTTGAGAAAAAGGAATGAAAATATTAACTTCTACACAAATTAAGGAAATTGTTGATGATGGACATAACTTAACAATCAAAGTTGGATGGACAGTGATGACATTGTTTCTGAAAAAGTCATCTGTATAGAAGAGTACCTGACTTGAAGCTGTTTGGAGAGCTTGAACTAGAAATGGAAAAGGGAAAAATCAAAGTTGATAAACACATGGAAACAAGTATATCAGAATTTATGTGCCTGGAGATATAAACGGAATTAAGGATGCTGTTTGCTCATGCAGCGTTTAGAATGGGAGAAGTTGCGGCTGAAATGCGGTTCAAGGAAATCACGAGAAATCAGACTGAAACAACTCATCGGCACATATACAGTACCAGAAGTGGCAATGGCTGGGACTCATGAAGAAGAAGCAAAAGAAAATACGACATCAAAGTTGGTAAATCGGTTTGCAGCAAAATGGAAGAGCATTGGCATCTGGAGAAACAGCAGGATTTGTAAAAGTTATTACAGATAAGAAATATGGAGAAATTTTGAGAGTGATATTGTAGGGCTTTCTGGCTGCGGAACACAATGACAGCGTCAGGGCTTATGGCGATGGAAATTACAGCAGATGAAGTAATCAAAACAATTTATGCTCATCCAACTTATTCAGAAGCCTTATTTGAAGCATGTGCAGACGCACTTGATGAAGCAATTCATTTGCCTAAAAAGGAAAATAATAGTAAAAACTAAAATTTTGAAGGGAATTTTAAATATATGAAATACTATGTTAATAAAATCGCAATGACCCAGCATTTAACATTGCTTTTAGAAGAATACTGCTTTTAAACAGCTACGTGACATTGATGAAATATTTTTACTTTTGGATAAATGAGCCAACAATTGTTGTGGGAAAATATCAGAATACAATTGAGGAAATTAATACAGAATATACACGTGAAAAGGAATCCATCGTTGTCCGTAGAATTTCTGGCGGAGGTTCAGTTTATCACGATTTAAAACAATTTAAACTATATGATAATTTCCAATAAGCAGGAAGATAAGGAAGGCTTTAATTTTAAGGAATTTTTCAAAGCCAATTATAGAAACTCTATCAGAATTGGGAGTAAAAGCTGAATTTACAGGTAGAAATGACTTGGAAATAGATGGACAAGTTTTGTGGAAATGCTCAGGCATACATAAAAGGGCGTGTAATGCACCATGGTTGTCTATTATTTGATGTAAACTTTGGAGAACTGGGAAATGTAATTGAAAGTTTCAAAGGATAAAATTGAGTCAAAAGGTGTAAAATCAGTAAGAAGCCGTGTTACAAAACATACTTTCCTCATTTGAAGCAGCCAATCACAGTAAATGAATTTGGTGATAATGAGTACATGAAAAACATTATCCAGAAATGGAAGAATACAAATTTACGCAAGAAGAGTTAAAAATAATTGATAGAAAAATGCAGAAAAGAAACATAGAAACTGGGAATGGGTTTATGGAACTTCCAGAATTTAACATAACTCGTGAAAACGTTTCACAAACGGAAAAATTCAAATTTTGCTACAGTAGAAAATTCTAGAATCAAGAATATCAAATTTATGGAGATTTCTTTGGGAAAAATGAAGATTTGAGGAAATTGAGAATTTATTGAAAGATACGAAATATACAAGGAAGCTGGAAAGAAAAACTGAAACAGTTGATATTGAGGAGTATTTTTCAGATTTACGGTGGAGATGAAGTTGTGGAAGTTATTGTTGGATAACACTAATAAAAGTAGGCACTTTGGAGACAGAGTGTCTAGAGCTAAACAGCCTTTATTTAAATATACATAAATATTGATAAAATTTATTTTTCAATAAAAATATTTAAATCAAATTTGAAACAAAAGAATACTATTAAAAATAAATTATAAAATCTGCGTGAGTTCGTATTTCTCCTATAAATTTTTCAAATAAAAATATACAATGGTCTATGCAAAATATATATTGAGTAACTTATGCTTCCAAGATAAATAAAGACTTTATTTCAAAATTTACTGAAAAATCCATTATTCAAATACAGAATACAATTAAAGGTATAAAAGATAAGGAAATAACGTAGAATTATACGGCAGAAACTTGTATATGGAGTAAATAACAAAAATATAATGTAAATTATTGTAAAAATGAATAAATATTTCTAATATTTTTATTTTATCATAAAAGCAACATACCAAGTGTAAAAGTGCTAATGTACATAAGAGGATTGTATTTTATAAATTCAAGGACTGTTCCACTGTTAGAATTTAGCTTGAAAAAGATAATTGATAACGTACAGATTGATGATTAATACAAAATATGCAAAATATTTATTTTTCTAAATTGTATTAATGCTGGAAATAATAAAAGTAAAAGCTAGTACAGAAAGATACCACGCAGATGAATTATAACCAGTGATCTGTTAAAAATCCATGACTGTACCAGAAGCATATTATATAATTGTCTTTAAATTTTTAGTGTTAGGTGAGTGATAAAAGGTAGACAGGATAAAATTTATCTGGTCTTGTAAAAATCTGAGTATCGAGATCTTATTTGAGTAAACGTATGTTAAAAGAAACCTGAAAGTAGAAAAATACCCAAGCAATCCCATGTTCTAATAAAAATGGAATCCCAAAAAGAAAATGAAGAATGCACTGTAGCATGATAAGTAGTACTGATAATGCTCCGATAAAAACCTAAAAATCTCAAATTGATTATATATATAATCACCCGTAATCACTCTCTTTTAAAATATATGATTGCATTATATCATATTTACAATTAAATTTTCATTAATATAAAGGATAATTGATTGTTTAATATTAAATCAATCAAAAATCAAATTTTATTAAATTTTTAAATTATTATGATTTTTAAAAAGATTTTACTGTAATGGAAAAATATTTATTAGAAACGTAATAAATGATACACTTATACAAAATATGATAAAATAATTTTGAAAACCAAAAGTATTTTTGAAAATATAAGTTGAAAAGGAAAAGGTGATTATTATGGCAGGAGATATGAAAAATATTTGAATCTAGATTTTTGAAAATGAGAAAATGACACAAAATTAAGAAAGATTACATTGAAGGAAAAACTGATGAAACTACAAAGAAACTTTAAGAGAAAATTTTGACAAATGACGCAAGTGAATTTGCTTATTTCAGAGCAGAAAATTAAGGAACTGGATTTTGATGATAATACTGTTCACAATAAAATGAATGATGTTTTGGGGCTGAAGATATTATGTAAAAGATGAGTTTACTTTTGCTGAAGGACATCCAATAAATACATATATTCTGAAAATAAGGCGGCTAGAAAGTTAATTGCGGAAATGAAAGAAGAATACGGGAAAAGTTTATTAAAATAAATGGCTAGAATTTTATGATAAACTGTCGCAATTCAATCCGACACCATCTGGAAAGACAGCACCAGCTTTTTCAATTTTGGAAAGTAAAGGATTTGAGAGATCGTCGAGAATACTGTGGAGCTTTTGATAATGGAGTTCGGGGACAGTACAGTGAAGCAAGAAAACTTTTAGAGTGACAAAATTGAAGATATGGAAAAACAGGAAAATGGTGGAATTGACACTGGATATTATGCACAAGGAAGAAGAAAGTGGTATTTCCAACATCAATGAAAATGATAAGTGAAGATGAATTTAAAGCGATGCGTGCTGGAGATGATGAAATCAGCTCTTTAATTGAAAAGCCTAGGCTCTACCCTGAAAATTTGGAGCAAATCTGATTCAAATTAGAGCATAATATCTCAGCAGCTCAGAACATTATTCATACTCAATCAGCTGGAGAAACTTTATGAATGATCCAGCAACCCCTTATGGCAAAATACAATATGAAATCAAAAGGAAGAAACGAAGTTTTTGATGTAAAACAAGGAAATTGACATCTGAACAAATTAATCTTATTTTTCAGCATATGCCTGTGAGACCTTTCTTTTGTAGATGAAATGAAATTGTAAAATTCTACACAGATACAAAACATAGAGTTTTTCCAAGAAGTGCGGGAGTAATTGGACGTGATGTGAAAAATTGCTCACCCAAGAGAAAGTGTAAGTTGTATTTGAAAATAATTGATAACTTTTAGAAGTGGAAAACAGGATGAAATTGACTTCGCTGGAAATGCTGGGAAATTTATTTACTTACTATGTTGCTGTAAGAGATGAAAATGGCGTATTTAAAAGGTGTGCTGAAATGATGCAGGATGTTACAAGAATAAGAAGCCTAACAGTGAAAGAAAACTAGTAACTTGGGAATCAGAAGGAAAACAGAGAAAACAAGAAAAACTATGAAGAAAATAAAAATGAATTTTAAAAAGCAAATATAATTTTACTGGAAAAACAGTAATAGGAGATATTGTAAAAATATCCATATATTAAAGAATATATGCCATTAATCTCTCTCTGAATAAAAGACTTTTAGATCCTATTCAATATGCGATGATGTCTAAAATAGCGACTCAAATGATTGCAATGCGTGGGGAACTGGAACTTGATTATTTGATTATGATGATTGAAGCTAAATTGATGAAGAAGAAAATAAATAAAATCTAGAATATAAAAAGACTACTTCAATAATTATTTTCGCTAGAAAGATAGTCTTTTTGTTATTAAATATTATTTAGATATTTTTCGATTAATCCTTCAATATAATCTTATACTTGAACTGAGCTCACACTTCCAAATTTCTTTTTGCGTATTCAGCACGGTGTTCTATCTGAACCGAATTTACCTGCATTTGCAATATTTTAAGAGCTTTTCAGTCCATTCCTCTATCTTTGAAGGCATTTTGAAGTCTATCTTGAGCTTCTCTGTATGATGTGAAATCTTTTAATAGGAAATACACATCTGGACGAGAACCATCTACCCATATCAATGAAAATGTAATTCTGTATTCTGAAGATTCCTGTATGATTATCGTCATAAGTTCCGTCACCTAACTGATCGCAACTTTTGAGCCTTCTACGCTGTTATATTCGTCAAATGGGTTAGTATCTCCGTGTGTTGATAATTTTCAACTTCCCGTGCAGAAAAGTCCGAAAGATAAAGGCATTCTCAGTCACTTCTTCAACAATTTCCCATTTGCTCCATCCATTGTTCCAGAGTTAATGACCATGACATAAATTTCATATTACCGTTCCAGATGCCTTTACTTGCTTGTGAAATTTCATACATCTGCTGATGGGAATATCTGAGGGGTGAAACTCTGTAATTTTTCAAGGGTACACTTTTGATTTTTCCGTTAATGTCGCTGTCTAGCTTTACTCTGCAACAGCATTGATTAATTTGATAATTCCTTTTCGCACGTCTATATCCACTGCTGATTTTTGCTCTAAATATAAATGTTCTTGGTTCAACATCCAAGTAAGTGGATTTTCTTTTTAATCTATTGTACAAAAGTCCATAATATGAAGTACACTTTTAGTAATTGTTCTATATTCGTTAATCTCTTTACTTGAATATCAGAAAGATAGAGTTAGATTTACTCAATTCCTGTTGTATCTTTTACCATATTTAGCTAATTTTTCTTATTATGAAGCTTAATTTCAGAAACTCTATTTAATATGTTGTCATCATAAGTATTGTTCCAATTTTTAAGTTCGTACAAGTCTGTAATCCATTTGTCTCCGATTAACTCTGTAATTAATGCTGCTAATTCAGGATTTGCTTTTAATAGCCATCTTCTTTGAGTAATTCCGTTTGTTTTATTTAGGAATTTTTCAGGATATAATTCGTTCCATTCTTTTTAATTCGATGTTTTTAAGAATTTCAGTATGAAGTGCCGCAACCCGTTTACTTTGTGTGAACCTACGATTGCAAAGCCATGCCATTCTAACTTGTCCATTTCAATGATTGACATTTTATTAATTCTTTCCCAATCTCCAGGATATTTTTCCCGTAATTCTGCAACGAATCTTCTGTTAATTTCTTCAATAATTTGATAAGCTCTCGGCAATAATGGCTGGAATAATGAAATATCCCATTTTTCCAAAGCTTCTGACAAGATTGTATGGTTTGTGTAAGCAAAATACATTTTACAAATATCCTCAAGCTTCATCCCATCCTAATTTTTCTTTATCCAAGAAAATTCTCATCAATTCAGGAATTGCAACTACTGTGAGTGTCATTTAATTGAATTGCAACTTTATCTGCAAATTTAGAAAATCATTTCCAAAATACAGATTTATATCTTCTTATAATATCTTGCAATGAAGCTGATGTAAAGAAGAACTGCTGTTTTAATCTTTAATTGTTTCTTCATCTTTTTCAGCATGTTTTTGGATATAATACTCTGAAAATATCTTCAGCCTGTACTGCTTTTGCAGTAGCTCTGTAAAATAAGTCTGTCGTTGAAACAATTTTCAAGTCAAATCCTTCAGGCGATCTTGCTTCCCATAATCTCATGTGTATTTACAGTATCGTTTCCATAACCTGATAACAGGAACATCGTAAGCCACAGCGTGAACTGTTTGTCATTTACACGTTTAAAGTTATTCTTTCGTTCATGTCACGATGAACTCAATTTGTCCTCATTTTACTGCTACTCTGTCCATTCTTTTAATTGACCATGGTCACCATATTTTGTCCAGCCATCTGGAGGGTTCCATCTGGAACCATTTTCAATTTTGCTCAAACATTCTCGTATCTGTATCTGAAAGCGTATCCATGCCCTGAGTCGTGATAATGTTGCAAGGGAATCAAGAAAACATGGCAACAGTCTCCAAGTCCTCCATTTCCAAGTCCTGCATCCATTTCACGATCTTCAATTTTGTTAACATTCGCTACCTCAATTCATTCAATAGTGTCTTTAACTCAAACCCTCATAATGTTGCAGTTAATCAGATTATTTCCCATAAATCTTCCCATTAGGAATTCTGCTGAAAAATAGTACATGTTTGTTTTACCTGTAGCATAAGTCTTTTTAGTATCAGTACCATTTTCCATTGCAATCCAAAGCTACTTTTGAAATTGCATTAGTATAGCTCAAATTCATGTAGCTTCCTCAAGGGTTTTACCATATTGTCTTCTCAGTTCCCATAAGGACATTTCCCTTTAATTCAGCTTTAATGAATTTCTCATATTTCCTCCTAAATATCACTTCAACTTGTAACACTGTATTATTTTCAGTACCTCCTAAAATGGTCATCATTTAGCATAATTTTGTACTTGTAGTAAATCATTTTAAAAATTAAAAACTTCATAAATTTAAGTAATTATTGATTATCTCATTGGCATGCACTGTCGTTAATTCACTTATGAATTCCTCATCTGATGAATCATATCCAATGTGCACATAGCCGTTTGTCTATTTACTGAGTAAAGGATTTATATCACCAGTACATTAATGGGACTTCTGCCTTGTCCGATGTAGTATTTTGCCAGTTTTGTAGGCTTCCACTTTATAATTTCAGAACGTCAGTGATTTTTCTCATATCTTTCACCTATTAATCCTATCGTCATCCGAAACGTAAAACGCATTGAAAAGGATTAAGCTGATTTTCTTTCCTGCCGAACCAGTCGGGCCTAGACTTGTTCCTGACTTCCCATGCTCCAAAGAATACATCTATATCCTTTAGAATCTCCTGCACTCTTTTTCGTAAAATTCTGAAAGCTAAAGCTGATAATCTTCCCGATGTAAAGAACAGCTTTTATTCCTATCCAGCTTTGAATATAATTTTGATCAAGCGGTTCTGCTACATCGCTCTACTATAAATGCCATCTTTATTTCCGCGCTTTTCCATTTTATCTTCACGTGATTCTCATCACATTTACATCCTTGTAGCCTGCCTCATCCGGCAACTGTTTTGCTTTCTCAGGATTATACGGATAACCTTGCAAATCACACTGAAAATATTTTTGAAAACAGGGAATTGCTGAAGTTGCTTCTTAATTCAAAATGAAATGCCTGTGTTTTCTAACATTTATGCTGTATGAAAGGTGCTTGCTGTATCTCATCTGTTTGTTGGCATTCGGATCTGTCACATTTTCCTTAGCCTTGTTATAATGCCGTGTTTGAAACTAAATACGAATATTAAATCTTGCTGTCCCAAAGTTTTTGTTTTTAAGTCTTTGTTATTGTTAGAGAATCGGGCATACTCATTACAAAATCATATTTCAGCTTTTTGATGCCTTTTGTGTTATTTACTTACTATTGCCTTTTCAATTTTCGGCTTTCCTTTGTAATAATATGTTTGCTTAAATTCGACTTTCTACGTTGTTTTGTCAAATTATATGGTCTGGTACTGGTTTTTTTTAGTTTTATCCGATGAATTAAGTCCTTTATTGGAATACTTTTAAATGGTGTTTGGTATTGTATTTCCGACTATCGGTTTGAACTGTGTAAATACTTTGTCCTAGTTAAGAAATTTCCACTGTTTTTCGTCTATTTTTTTTACCTGAAATATTTTGGGTTTCATCGTGATATTCTTTCATTCCAACAATTTTTTGAGTTTCTTCTTATATCTTACACCTGTATAATCTTTATTTCTATAATTTCATAAGGGAAAATTATGTCATCAATTATAGGGCTGTCGTCGACCATTTTAGGCATCTTTATTTTATTGTAGCTTTTTATTTTTTTGTAAGAGTGGTTGGTCTGTGTCTGTTATTTCAAAGTTTTCATCACTTCAATTATGAACTAAAAATTGAGATAATTTCGCCGTCATAGCCATCTGAATAAATGTTCATTACTCCAGCAATGGATCATCTTTTACTATTGCGACTTGTAAGTTCGCCTTTTATTGCGGGCTCATTGTTTGACGTTTTTGAAGGTAATTTAGTTTGCTCTGGCATTTCTTCTTTTTACCTGGATTGTGAAACTGCGAATATCAATATAAGAGCGTGATTGTTAATTTCATTTTTCATATTGTTCTCCTATCCTTCTTCTCTGTTTGCGTCAGCCGCCTGTTTTAAGCCTGTCCGACATAATTATACATGTCATAATTAAAATTAATATTGAGGCTGGGAGCCAAATCCATAATTTGTTGGGGTTGCTTCTGGATCTGCTGCATAACAACAAAGTCCTGGGCTCAGGTGTAGGGTGGCAATCAAAGCCAAGAAAACTGATGTTTGTTTCCAGTTTTCTGGCAAATCTAATGTCAATTCCCACAATTATAATTGAACTCAAGTTAGGCAATATTTCTCTGAAAATTATCGTAAAATCGCGACATAGTCTTGAGCTAAAACATCTTTTCTGACTTTCCCGCAAGGGTACCTTGCTTCTAATCATGTACGGCTCCAACAATAAAATACTTACTCATTATAAAGACAAATGTCATTATTGTATATTTTTAGACAATGGTAACAAATGATAATTATCATAATAATAAGTAAAAATCGTGATAAAGGTCGATAACTCTAACTTAATCCATTATCCACCCATTTTTCCACTGTCACCATTGGTCCAAAAATATCCCAATTCCTGATGTAAAATTGTTGTTATTGAAACCAATAACCAATCGGGTTTCTGACACCTAGTATCAAGCTGTCAGTATTGAACGCCCTCCAGGGTCAGGCTAACCAATCCTCTTTTCATTGGAATAGCATATTTATCCCAGAGAGCTTATTTTTCATAATTTCCTCTTGATTTGCAAAAGTGAGCCAATAAAATTATTCAAAAAGTTATTATAAGAATAATAAGCAAAAATAATGTAATTATCCTTTAGTATTTCTCTCACAATAACAAATTCAGTTGGTCTATTATCCCCATTTTTTTCAATTTTCTGATTTTTCTTTTTAAATTTTATTGTTAGACATTTTCACCACCTACTCTATTATTCTCAGATAGCTATGCTGAATAATGTCTGAAAAGCAAACTTTAAACAATGTAAAATCAAACAGCAGTATTAGCTGTAACAACATATATAATCCCGTGTTATAATTGGTTATAACAGTCCTCCATTCCAGGATAATAAATATTTTTCAATAAAATCAGACCTCCCAAGTCCTGTTGTTGAATAGCAAAAAAAGCTGCAATTGGTGAAATCAGATTTCCTGATATCTAGGGCGACCTTGTTTCAGGCACTCTATACTTTTGCCGTTTTCACATAATCCAGATTCTTAGCGTCCAATTGCTTCATTTCTCAAATA
>BNJU01004962.1_pt1 | contig 91724 bp, 124 predicted proteins | sample 8539281 | NCBI WGS metagenome assembly BNJU01 (sample SAMD00202456, study PRJDB9452) | human saliva metagenome | isolation source: human saliva | place: Japan
AGTTACGTATTGCTATAAACGTAATTGCCGAAATGTTCAGTGCATTAAACTATGGCGCATGTCGAAATTCAAAAGGACGATACCTATGACGTTGACAAGCCAATGGCTTCAACCAACAATATCTCCGGCTAAAATGCATGGCGCTATAAAAATGGCGATGGTACTTATGGGGGTCAATACTCCGTTTAACGTCGGCATTTTGACCGAGTTATTACTGATAATGGTATCCTCGCCACGTCTATAATATGAAGACTAAAAAGGATTATCTGCTAAATATACAGGTGTTGCCTATTCCAGCCGAGATGGTAAACAAGACAGCGTGATGAATATGATCGCGCAGTTCCATGAACCATATATGGCTTTACAATACTGTGTACTCTTTAATGGTGAGATTACCAATCGTCGCTTAGATGACAAACGTAATGTATATTTCTGCTAGTGGTTATGTAAAAACAGATGAGTGGAATGCCTTCTGCAAGGCAGGTCACAAAAGTCTCTCTGGTGGGTAGAAGCCGTCGTCACTATGAACTTATCCTGCTCTGGATGGAAAGGAAAACTCCAGGGTGAAAATAGTAATTTATGGTCAAGGTAACGTACGTTTTGCTGGTCCAAATGCTGAAGAAGTCGGTGCTTGTTAAAATTACTACCAGCCATGTATAAAATAATATCGGTTTCATTGTAAACGCTAAGACGCTTACTAAAATAAGCAGCAGAAGCTTATTCATGTCATTATTTAAGCAAACCCTCTGCAACAAACAAAGCGCAATTGAGGGGCAACTTAAAATATCCTGAATTCTCTGGAAAATATACTCATAAAATCTAATTAATTCATTTTTATTGCGGGCATATTATTTCCTATAATGGTTACTGCTGAAACAATTGCTAACTCTGAAACTGAAGCTGATCACAAATGGAAAGGATACAAGAAATGGCCATTCTTAACCACCGGAGGTAGCAATTTCTTTTGAATGGTGTCGGCTTTTTTGAATGAGCACACCAGACATTGACATTGATCTAGCCAAACAACCAGAGCTGGCCGAACTTTGTTAAATCAAGTACTGTAAGCGCGAAACTATATTGCTGCAGAGCAGCTCATTTATATCATAAATGGATAGGCATGACCTTGACGGATTGCGTAAGGCGCAATTTGGGTTCGCAAGGAAAGCATAAAAGCTTTATTACACTTTACCGAATATTTTGTTCGACATCCTAATCTTTGTCACCGTTCGTCTAGACTTGGCTGCTATGCTTATGAGGATAAGCAAACCCGTAATTCACAACATGAATTTACTGCCAGCAAGGTTTTACCAGAAGATGTCCTTCCTACTATTGCCCTTTTATGAAAACGCTAAGTGATAAATGGCACTTTTCAGGGCAGTCTGAGTGCACCCAAGACAACAATATCAACAACGTTTCAGCTGAGCGGAACCATCCATCTCTCCTCAGTTTGACAACTTGGCTTTGTATCCTGACCATTCGCTGCCACAAAGCGTGCATGGTTTTAATACCTACGCCCTATCCAAGTTGATCGCGAGCATCAATCTGCAGCAAACCATTATTTCGCCTTTTCAGGCGATGTCGACGGTGTCAGCTATTGGGATAATCATGATTATGATGATCAAACGGCAAAACAGCCGTCTTGTTATAGAAAATAAAAGTTTTAAAACAGATAGTTTTGTTATGCCATTTTTAGAAAAGTTGTCGCTACGGAAATCATCCTGACTACACGCGTAAAGGGTAGATTTTAGGTGTCACGTTGACAAACCAACCTACGTTCGTCTGTCAAGCAACGGAACCTCTGCACAAAAGATTATGCCTATACCAAACAACAAGGGAAAGATTATCAGATTGGATTTGGGACGACTCACCATGAATGAGATGATAAACCTATTTTCAGAGGTCGGAATTATTCGCGTGACAAAGTTGAAAATTTCTGCAGGCAGCAGCTCCAAACGGATAGGAGGTTACTTAGGTTGGGGCAAATTTGGGGTGAAAAATTTCACTAGTCGCCTTATCATCATCAATCACCACAATGAACGCTGATGGACATTACGTCTTTACCGACCGTCATCGTACTAGATAATGTCGTGGTTAACTGCTTTACGCTTCTGGCGTCAATAAACTGAGCTTTTCTAGGAATTACGCGCGATTAAAATTACGATATGCCAAACACAACAGCAATATTAATGAACCTCATGGTTATACAAAAATCGTGTATTTATAGATTTTCGAGAAAACGTTTTGAAAAATTCTGATATACACGTACTCTAACTAAATCTATCGAACTTAGCGCTGGTCGTCTGAGCACATCGGCGTACAGTAGCGTGAGCTGAGTCCTGTCACATACAGAACCCAGCTTTTTATTTTAATCCACCAAAGCAGATTTTTATGAGTATCCAATATTTGGAGTGACCTGCTGCAGACAACCCTTTCCTCACAGCCGATCAACTGTTTCAACACTTCCGCTTACGCTATCGTAACTTCTTGGGGAAATCAAACCACCGTCCAACAGGATTTGAGTTTCGTCAATTTTGCCTGCGGGTCTTTCGGAGGTCGTCTGAACGCTTTGGGCGGGTGTGCTGCCGGTTGCGCTGCGGGCTGCATCGTGCCCGCCATCGCGCCAGCCATTGCCTCGACCGACGCCTGCGCCCACACCCAAGCCTGCGCCGATTCCTGCAAGTCCGCCTTCGTTTTGCGCGGCGAGCGGGATGGACGCGGTTTGGCTGGTAGCGCAGTCCCAAGTCGCCGATGACGCCTTTACGTGAAATTTTCTTATCCAACGCTTCTGGATGGCGGCAGTGGCAGAGTGATGCTTTCGACGGTAGGCGTTTTCCAGTCAAGCCGAGTTTGGCAAATTCCTGCGCCGAGCAGTTCGCCGATGCGACAGTCAAAATCCTGGTTTGCCTACGCCATGTCCAAAAACGGAATGCCGGAGCGCCGAACGCCGCCGCGAGTTGCGACGGCAAGGTTGCGCAACTGGTTTTCCAAACTCGACACCGCTGCATTCTCTGCCGCTACACCGCTGGACTTCTTTCTGAAGAATTTCTGCCGATCGCTGATGCGGTAGGCGTACATGCCGAACGAGCGCAACCGCACCGCGCCGAACTCGGCATCGCGTACGGTAACGGCTGCGACGTACATTTACTCGCGCAAGCTGTTGCTTCTGGTATTGAAAAAGTAAACGTCAGGATTTTAAACGGGGATTCAAAGAGTTTATCCCAGTTTTCAGGTTGGTCAGCAGCGGCAGCGGCTGCGTTGAGCGTGTAACGCCCCGGTCTGAAACACGTCGGCGGTTACGCCTCGTCAACAAACATCGCCATCTGCGCCTCGCGCACGGTCAGGCTCGGCGCTGTCGGATTTCGTCGGCAATCGGGAAACGCCACATCAGCAGGCTGTCGCCGGGATTCGGCCATTGGATGACGCCTTTTCGATAAACCGTTTCGTTTGATGTTGGAACATTGCGGTTCCTTATTTGAAGAATGGGCACCTTATCGGTTGTAGACATGACATAAGCGGGCAGAAAACGTGCGTTTTCTTCAACCGATTATAAAATCCAGTTAGCAACACCGGCGTATTCTAAGAATATCGGCATAGCGTCGGACCGTTTGCCGCCGTGCTTTTGTGCAGCACGGTCAGGTTTGCAAGGCTATTTCGGGATTTTCGCCGTTACATCAAAAATGCCCATCGGGAAAAATCGTCGGATGAAAAACATTGAGCGGTTGATATATCTGCCAAGCGGTAATTGTTGGGTCTTTTGTGCTGTCATTATAGAGTGATGCTAGTGCAATTTCTCTAACTTATCATATTGATTCTAACAAAGAAAAGGAACATACATGCAAAAACCACCCGCTTTGCTTTGCCGTTTTGGCATTGTCTGTCGCCGTCTGCACACAGGCTGCCCGTCCTGTCGAGTTTCATGCGCACGGAATATTACAAAGAGAATTATCGAATATAAAGACGGCGAGCGCCTTTATGCGTCAAAAGGGAAACCTGTGGTTCTCTGGACAGGCGGCGTCAAATATCGCTTTTAACGACCGCCATGCGGCAAAATTAGAAGGACGCTACCCCGAGGCAAGTCGGATTACAGCAGGTATCAGGGACGGAAGAGGTCACGTAACGGAATACGGCACTGCCACGTTCACTGAGCTCCTCCGCGCCGCGTCTATGATGTCCGCGCCTTATATGAACATACGCACCTGATTAACGACCGCGTCAGCCTCGACAGCCGGAGCAGGCGGGTCACCGCGTTTTTGAAAGATTTGGGTTCCCGCGTCGTAGCCAACAATTACGAGACCGCAAAAACCGGACCACTTATGCGCAAATCAATGCCGGTGTGAAAGACTGCGCCTGCCCATGGTTTCGAAGTTTCACCCAATATCGCCTAAGCAACCATTCCCTGAGAGGCCGTCAGACATTCTACCGCGCCCATCAGGACATTGAAATGAAACAGTCGGAGCGGACACGGCATCGAAGTCGAAGTACCCGTATTCTATTCGCCAACGAATCTAAAAATAAGCGCCGTTCCGTTTTATCGCGGCTGAAAGTCAAGAAATCGGATACGGCCTCGTCTACTGGGCCAGACGGTATATATGGTTCAACCGAACCTAAAAACTACACCCATGAAGCTGCTGGGTGTAAAGTACGGTATATATTCTGATGCACTGATGGTGTGTTTATTTTCAGACGACCTTGCAGACAGGCAGGTCGCCTGAAATTTTAGTATAGTGGATTAACTTTAAACCAGTACGGCGTTGCCTCGCCTTAGAGCTCATTAAAGAGAACGATTCTCTCTAAGGTGCGAGTAGCACCAAGCGAATCCTGGTCTCGCACTATCTGTACTCGTCTGCGACTTCGTCGCCTTGTCCTGCTGACGTAAAGTTAATCCACCATATTTGCGGAAACACCCAACCGTCCGGAACCCAAGCAGCAGAAAGTATCACGTCAGACAAGCCGCATCTGGCAAGATGCCGACGGATACGGGTTACACCGCGCTACACAGGCGCCGACGGCGACGTTGTTGCCGATGAGCCCCTCCGTTGCGCCTTTAATCATCATCGTGGCGGCGACACACCAAAATCTGAACTCACCGCCGCCACAAGCGCCCTCACAGGATAAAATCAACGAAACTGACGCTGTGGGCACGCTGGATGCGAGCGTCAAACAAAAATCCGACCAGTGCGCCGCCGAAGAACGATAAGGCGCAGTGCAAGCTGCCGTTTTTAATCAGCCGCAACTCTTCCGGCAGGCGTAATCCGCAGATACACCGCGCCGAGAAAAACGGCAGTCACGCCACGCCCGTGCTATTGCGGCTGCAGGTAAAGCGCAGGTATTGGGCAGGGGAACACTCGTACGATAGGGCTTCCTCGGTATTTTGATATAATGGATTATGCCACAACGTAAGCCATCTGAAATTAAAGGCGCACCGCAAACCGGTCCTTCCTTTTACGGTTTGGACCCGAAAAACCATATGTACCACACCCAAGGCTGCGCGGCAGGATACGCATTTCTGTTCAAAACATACCGTTTTGCCACATCAAGCTCCTCCATTGTCGAATCATCCGTTTTCAGATTTCAGACGACCCCATACAACGCCCACACCACGACCGCCAACCGCACCTCCTCATCATCTCCGTCTTCATCGTCAGCGCCGCTGCGGCCTCGCCTCACGAACTCATCATCGCTGCGCTGGCGAGCTATCTTTGTGCGCGACAGCATTTTGCAGTTTTCTTCCGTCATCGGACTCTTATCTTTTTCTGATGGGCATAGGCGCGCACCCGACCCGCCACATCAAAGACGAAGACGTGTTGCACCGCTTTATCGAAAATCGAACTCTAGTCGGCATCATCGGCGGCATTTCCGCGCTGGCATTGTTCGTCGCCTTCGCTTTCCGCCGCGCCCGTTCTGTACGGTTTCTACGCCTTCGTGCTGATTGTCGGCGCGGTCGCCGGCATGGAAATCCTGCTGGTGATGCGCGTGTTAAACCGCAAAGGCGCAGAATTTAAAGAACTCGTCGCCCGAAGTCCTGACCTTCGACTATTTGGGCGCACTCGCCGTTTCCTGCTCTTCCCGCTCTCCTCGCCCCAAAACTCGGCATGGCGCGTTCCGTCGCTTGTTCGGCACTCTCAACGCCGCTGTCGCCCTACCTGACCGCGCGCGTGTCCGAAGCCGAACCGCCCGCGCTACCGCGCCATCCACCTGCGCGCCTGATCGTCTTGTCCGTCCTCGCCGCCGCCTCTTCGCCTACGCCGACCGCATCTCCTTCAGCCGAACAGCTATTTCGGCGACCCCGTCGTTCTATCAAAGCCACTCTCTTCTACCAACGGGCCTCGTCGTTACCCGGCTGGAAAGACGACACCCGCCTCTACATCAACGGCAACCTGCACTCTCTCGCGCGACGAAGCCCGTTACCACGAAGCCTCGTCCCGCCCGCCATGCAGATGGTTTCCAACGCCTCCCGCATCCCTCTATCCCTCGGCGGCGGCGACGGCCGGCGGCGCGCTAAGTCTCGAAAATACCTGCAGGTCAAACACGCTGCTGGTCGACGTAGGACCCCGACATGACCGCCACTTTTAAAACCTCCGCCACCTTTGGCGCGCTTCCAACCAAGCGCTCGCTGTCCCATCCCAAAATGTGCATCGCTCGTCAACGACGATGCCGCCAAATGAGCTGAGTCGTCTGGAAAAATTCGACGTCATCATCATCGACCCGCCTGACCGTCCACCCTCTTCGCTGGGCAAACTCTACCCGTCCCCATGCACCGCCGGCGTCGCCTGCCATCTTCAGCCGCAGGGTAAAATCGTCGTCCAATCCACCTCGCCCCACTTTCCTCTGCCAACGCCTACTTCGGTCGGTCGTCACACCCTCGAAGCCGCCGGTCTCGCCCACCGCGCCTACCACGTTTCACGTCCTCCTTCGGCGAATGATTTGTGTTGGCAGGTCGATATAGCGCGTCCCGCAGAAATTCGACGTCCCTACGCCATTCGGAACGCCCAAACCGCCGCCGAAATGTTCCGCTTCCCGCCGGACATGGCAAGGCGCAGCGTTGAGCGCTGAACCATCTGAACAACCAAATCCTCGTCAGCTCATTTTCGAAAGCGACTGGCGCAACGTGCACCCGCCGAGCCGCCTCTCCGAAAACAAAGGTCGTCTGGAAACGCATTTTCAGACGACCTTTCATCGCTATGGCTTCACAGGCTTCAAAGTCGGCAAAAACCGTATCCCAAAATGGCAAGGACTTCGGCTCGCTGCGCTTCGTCCCTGTCTTTTTCTCTGCGCCGAACTGCATCATGATGCGCGGATCGCCACCGTCGCGTTCCCAAAAGAACATATATTTGTTGCCGCCCCATTTCACCAATTTTTTCCTCGCCCGACATACCGTTGATGGTGCGTTTGCCTTGGCGGATGGTGCGTTAACGCTTTTAACCAATAAGCCTTTTTCTGGATCAACTTTGCGTTTCAGCAGCGTCGCTTCGCCCGCTTTCAACACATCACCGTGCATGATTTCCAGACTCATATCGTGTTGTTTGGCAAATTCGACAGTGCTATGAACTCAAACGGTTTGCCGTCATCGGCGATAAAACCGCCTATCAGGCATATGCCGTGTTTATTTGGTACTTCAAATTCTGCCTGGTTTTCAATCCATTGAGGATTTCTTGACGGAATTTTTTCTCAATGGTGTTTATTGCTTCTTTTTCTTGGGCTTTCCAGTTGGCAGGGGCTTTTTTATTGTCAGCAGGGATATAGAAAAAACTGCGTACGATATAAGCGTCATCATTATCCAGCTTGAAATATAAGTCGGCTTGTAGGGCATACCCAGTCCTTCCTGATAATATTTTCCCTAGTCAGGTCATCCCCGCGTCTACCTGCATCATTGCCCTGATCCGGAATCAGAGTACGGGTATCAACAACAATATCTGTTCCGTCTCACCATTTTGCTTTAAACCTCATTGATATTCCTAATGTTTCTTCCCAGTCGTTAAACATGACCATCACACTCCAGCCATTGTAATCAAGATGCGTACCGCCATGACGGCGTTTGGACGGCAGGCGTAATTGATAGCGCCGCTGCAATAGGGCTGTTCGGTCCAGTAGGCGGTATCGATGGCGGATTTGGTGACGGTCGGTGAGGTTTCGCCGATGGGGAAAACGGTGGCGTGCAGGCTGTGGCGACGAGACTAAGCGACAGCGTAGTCAGACGGATGGACATAGATAAGCTCCGTGATTGAATAGAGGTCGTCTGAAAGTATAGTTTATTCAGACGACCTTTGTCATAAAAACGGGCTTGGCGGTATTTATCCGACATAAGCGGAGAAATAAGAGGAAAATGAATCCGACTTTCACTGAACCGCGTGTTTGGTCGTGATCCATACCGAGAATATGGCAAAACCAACAAAAATCCTGATTGACTGCAAAAATGTTGGCTTTCTAATATGGAGTTTTCGACAGGCATAACCGCTGATAAGCGGTTTATTGTGGTGCCCAGGGTCGGACTCGAAACCGACACACCTTTGCGGCGGGATTTTGAGTCCCCCTGCGTCTCACCAATTTCGCCAATTTGGGTACAGTGAAGAAGTCGCCATTATAGCGGCGCGTATTCTGGGCTCAGGAAGTAAAATCTTGGGTCTGCTTTGCGACATTATTGCTTATATTTTGATTTTATAAAAACATTAAACTCTATTTTATTTTATTCCCTGACGCGCCCTACTCTTTCCACTTATATCAAACATCATTCATTTTCAGCTGAAAACGGCATAAAACCGCTATTATTAAATGGGTGTTGCAAACGCGCCAGATGGCAGCGTTCGTTTCATATTTTCAGACGACGTTCACACACCATACCCGCAGGCATTGGAGAATTTTTATGATGCCTACTGCAATCCGGTACCGCCATGGGCGCATTCGCCCTTGCCGCACTTGCTGCCCGCAAACCAGAAGCCAGCACCGGAACAAAATCCTGCGCTCGCTTCAGCCGCTTCTTCAACAGCGGCCGGCCGAACAGCTCAAGCTTTCCGCTCTGCCGCATCCTCACTCAAGCGCTACCGCGCCCGCACGCTAAGCGCCCGGAACGGATATACGTAAAGAAGACATCGGCGGCGATTTCACACCGACCGACGGCGACGGCAGTCGTTCATGTAGCTTTAAGCGACCTGAAGGGTAAAGTCGTGATTCTGTCCTTCGGTTATACGCACGCTGACGTTTGTCCGACCGAATTGCTGACTTACAGCGACACATTTGAAACAGCTGGGCGATCAGGCGAAAGATGTGGGAAAGTGGTAAAGTTCGTCAGCATCGACCCCGAGCGCCGACACGCCCGCAGTCATCGGCAAATACGTCAAACAGTTCAATCCTGAATTTATCGGTCTGACTGCGACAGGCGACCAAAAGCCCGCCGGTTATCAAACAGCAATACCGCGTGGTGTCGGCAAAGTCAATCAAAAAGAGATGACAGCAAAAACTCATCTTTGTCGACCACCTTCCGGCGCGTATCTGATTGATAAAACGCCGGCGAAGTGGCGATTTTCCTGCGCGTTACGGCAGCGAGCCGCCACCATTGCCGCCGACATCAAAAACTGCTTTGATTTCTGGGCGCCGTCTGAATGCCTTTTTCGGTCGGTTTTCAGACGACCTTTTGCATCTGAAACATGTAGTGGAGAGTCAGACCGCCCTGTTTGGCGCGTCCAAAAGTCCGACAGCATAACAACAAATGACTGAAAACACACTGACCATCGCCCCGTCCAAAGGGCGTATCTTTGAAGAAAACCCGTTGCGTTTTGGCGGCGGCGGGCATTGTTCCTGCCGAAGGAGCCCGGGAAAAATCGCGCAAACTGATTATCGGCACCAACCATGAAAACATCCGCGCCCGTGATTGTCCGCGTCACTGACGTGCCGACTTACGTCCAATACGCGCGGCAGACTTCGTGCATCGCGGCAAAAGACGTTTTAATCGAACACGGCGGTAGGGCTTTACCAGCTGCTGGACTGCACATCGCCGCATGCCGCATGATGGTCGCCGTCCGCAAAGATTTCGACTCACGCTGCCGCCCGCAGCCCGGCAGCCGTCGCGTATCGCGACGAAAATACTTCCAACATCGCTGCCGAGCATTTCGCCGCAAAGGCGTACACGTCGACATCATCAAACTCTACGGCTCGATGGAGCTGGCGCCGCTGGTCGGTCTGAGCGACGCCATCGTCGATTTGCGTCTCACCGGCAACACGCTTAAGGCGACCGGCCCTGGAAGCGGTCGAACACGTTGTCGATATTTCCAGCCGTCTGGTGGTCAACAAAGCCGCATTGAAAGAGAAATACGCGCCGCTGGAGCGATTGATCTCAGGCGTTCGCAGCGCAGGTGAAGGCGGGAGTTCATTTGAATGAAGATGGTTTTCAGACGACTGCTAGCTGTTTCTGCCGACAGGTCGTCTGAAAATATCACTGGGGTAAAACTGTATAGGAGGATTTAAAATGGCTGCAAAATAAAAATTTTCAGATTCAACCCCGTCCGTGTTTGAATAACGGAGAGCGTCGTTTTACGTCTATTGCCTGACCGACCTGAAAGACAAAATCTCTACATCGGCAAAGGCTGCGGTAATCGTATCTTCGAACATGAATGGGCCACGCCGTTCACAAGACCCAGCTCCCGGCGAGATTGTCGATCGGAAACTCAAAGCCATTGCCAAATGCATAGAAACCGGCCGCCATATCATCAGCTATCATCTGACCGAAGCCGGCGCAAGCCGCCGAAACTGCCCTGATTCATTTCGTCAAACCATCTGTCAGACAAAATTAAAAACAAATTCTGCCTGGATGCGGCGTAGGCGGCATCAGCGTGGAAGAACTCGACAGCCGCTTTCAATTCAAAACTCTGCCCGCTTGACGGCCTTAACTCTGACGGCCTGATTCTAGCCGTCAAAATCCAAGACGCTTTAGACTTGATACCGACGAAGAATCGGACTACCATTTCGACAACCAAGACGATGCCAACTCAAATCGCGCACGTTAGCAACTGAGTATCGGCAAAGATGCCGCGTCCAAAGTGAAATACATTATCGGCATTCACACCGGCCTGCAAAACGCCGTCGTCAGCGCATATGAAGTGGACGGTTTCGAAAACGCTTGAAGAAACCAAAACGGCAGAAAACAAACCCGTTACCGTTTCCATACCGCCGTCCAGCAAAAGGTTAGCCAAACTCGGCCTGCAATAAAAATCGCCTGCCTGACTTGAACTCGGCAGCGGTTCGGAAAAGGCGTATATCAGGCCGAAGGCGGATTAAAGCGGGTTTTCAGACGGCCTCAGGCCTATCCGCCGTCGATTTTGCCTCCCGCCATCCGTTGCGGGAAAACGGGAGGCGGCTTTGCCGCAACAAACAATCATGCACCGACACCCATCTCGACAGGGAATAAGAATCCGGTTCGTCAAACCGCCCTCCCCCACAGAAACAGAGAGAATCCCAAATCATGATCACACGAATCGCCTGATTTCTGAAAGCCGAACCAGCCTGCTGGCTTTTGAGACCGCGCAAACCCCTGAAATCGACCGCATCGTCGCCGACATCTGGCGCCGACGTGCAAAAACGTGGCGATGCGGCGCTCATCGAATACACCAACCGCTCTCGACGGCACGGCCGCCCAAACCATAGCCGACCTCATCCTGACCCAAGACGATTTGCAGGCCGCGTTTGAGCGTTTGCAGCCCGAAATTCAGATTTGGCCTTGAAAACCGCCGCCGCACGGCCGAAAGCTACCACCAACGCCAAAAATGGAATCGTGGACCTACGAAGACGCAAGACGGCACGCTGTTGGGACAACAGATTACACCGCTTGACCGCGTCGGCATTTACGTCCCCGGCGGCAAAGCGGCGTATCCGAGTTCCGTCATCATGAACGCCATGCCCGCCCATGTTGCCGGCGTGAAAGAAATCATCATGTCGTCCCCACGCCCAAAGGCGAACGCAACGACATCGTGCTTGCTGCCGCCTTCGTCGCGGGCGTCACCAGTCTTTCACCGTCGGCGGCGCGCAGGCAGTTGTTGCCCTTCGCCTACGGCACCGAGTCCGTACCGCAGGTCGATAAAATCACCGCCCGGCAACGCTTTCGTCGCCGCCGCCAAACGCCGCGTGTTCGGCGTGGTCGGCATCGACAGGCAGCAGGGCCGTCTGAAACCTCGTCATCGCCGCCGATGCACCACGCCCGCCGACTGCGTGGCGATGATCGGTTCAGCCAAGCCGAACACGACGAAATCGCCTAAGCCATCCTCATCGGCACGTCGCAGCCCTATCTGACGGAAGTTCAAGCCGCCATGAACCGCCTTCATCGAAATCCATGCCCCGCCGCGACATCATCGAAGCCCTCGCTCGGCAACAGGGCGCGATGATACCGCCAAAGACTCTGGACGAAGCCTGCGAAATCGCTTAACTACATTTCCCGAACACTCTGGAATTGTCGGCAGAAAACCCGACAGAATGGCGATCTGCCACGCCGGCGCGATTTCATGGGACGCTACACCAGCGAAAGCCTCGGCGACTACTGCGCCGGCCCCCAACCACGTCCTGCCCACCAGCCGCACCGCCCGCTTCTCCTCGCCGCTGGGCACTTACGACTTCCAAAAACGCTCCAGCCTGATCTCAAGTCTCCGAACAAGGCGCGCAGAACTGGGCAGCAAATCGCCAGCGTGTTGGCAGCGGCGAAAGCTCTGACCGCCCACTGCGCGCGCTGCGGAATTCAGGTTGAAAGACTGATTCGGGCGAACCCCGCCATCCATCGAAAAAGCAAAGGTCGTCTGAAAACCTGTTTTTAGGGTCTTCAGACGACCTCTATTAAAAGAAACATCACGAAACGCTTTTGATCTAAGAAAAACTCACCCACATCGCCCATACCGAGCCGCCGTGCATTTCCTGCTGGCGGTAGAGAGCGCAGCCGCGCATGGGGCTTTTGCCTCGCCCGATACAGCAGATTATGACGCGCGCGCGATTTATCCGTCCGCAGCCATATTATCTGCAAATCGACGAAGCTAAAAGACACCGTTTGAATTTATCGAAACCACTGGTTTGACGTTGGCGGCTGGATATCCGCAAGCGCGCAGCCTGCTGCGGTGAAAAAGCAATGCCACGCTGCTCGAATGGCTGCGTTCGCCGATGGTTTATACGCGGACGATGATTGCCGCTGTCCCGAACGCGCTTGCGCCGCAATGTCCAAGCCGCCGCGCTGCTGCACCATTATCGCGGCATCGCGGGCAACGCTTTGAGAAGATGGATTTGGGCAACAACCCGGTCAAACCTGCGCCGGTTTTGATGTCTGCGTCGCTGCTCGTCGCGGCACGGTGGGCAGTCAAGATAGCGGCATCCCGCCGATGACGCTGGCGGAACTGATGAGCGAATGGGTAACGGATCGCGCCGCCCAAATCGCCGATGGTGGCCATCAAGGGCGAACAGACGAGTTACCGCAGACCCTATCGCCCGAATTGCAGGATTGACCGTTGATTTATATAACGAAGTCTGAATTATCCGCCCCTACCGCCGCCGCCGAGACAGCGGCGCCGCTGAATGAATTGTTCCACGAAACTTTGGCTGGCGGTAAATGGATAAATTTATATAAAAACCATAGGATATAGAGAATTACATACGGAAAAATGGCGATTCCGTTGAAATTACCATGTATCTCCCCTCTGATCGATGCGTGATATTTGCGCAATATAAAATAGGGCAAATATGATTATTGTGATGAGGGAAGGCAATCGGTGAAGATATGTTGCAGGCTATTTATTTGGCTATGATTAAACTTCGGCGCTATTCTGTCTCACACCGATTTCTGGAGAAAATTTGATCTGGAAATCGGGACTAAAAATCTTTGACTTCGCTTGATAATTCTGTCCAACAGCAGCCGTAAATTGATCTAAACTGAGCATCCGCACAAAAGGCAGCCTGAAAGTGCAGGTGGCTTTTCAATGCCCAACCACCTCACAGGTCATCTGAAAATGCTCACCATCGAAGATTTGCACACAAAACCTGCTTTCTGCTCGAAGCTGTTTCCGGCAGCTGCGCCTCATTGTTTGCATGACGCCTGAGTCAGATACCTGCTATCAAAGGCGTGTTTTATTCTGCCCAAATCGATGTTTTTACGGCATGGAATACATCCCCGCAAATCAGCAACGAAACCACCGATACGTTTATTACGAACTGGGGCGGTTTATCGAGCTTTTTGCTGCAAGCAACCTGAACACGCTGGAACCGCTCGCCTCCGCCTGACTGTGTGCGCTACCGTTCGCCGCTGATGGACGCGTTCAAAACCGAATGGTTTGTGTCCAAAGCCTGCCGCCAGAGTTTCGCCGATACGCCTACGGACAAAATCAAAAAGCACGCGGGCTGGAACAAGAGAAATCAGCAACGATGTCGTCTGAAAAGAAAAGCGTGCCTGGATTGCCACATCGTAGAGGGCGCGCAAACCGCTGTTGCGGCACTGGCTTGCGCAACGCGGAATGGAGCAGCGGTGCGTCGGTTTGGTCAGAAATCGCCCACGCCCGCGAATCCTACGCCCTGTTTTACGACCCGACGGCACACGCGGCTACCACGGCGTCGCGCTCAAACCCGAAGCCACCAACCTCTCCCCAGCTCCGTTCCTGAAGGCGAAATCCTGCTCTGCCTACCTTCAACCAAGACGGATACAGCAGCTACTGCTGGCGAATACGCCTCCTATCAGCAATGGCTGGCGGAACGCAACGAAACGCGCCACCAAGGCACGCAGGCATTACTGCGGACAAGGCCACGACGCTAAAACATGATGCACACCTTCCGCCCGCTCGCGAAACCGCCCTAGACATCGCCCGCCACGGCGAAATCCGCCCTGCGCCGCCCCAACCGCGACGCGAACCGCTCGCCATCAAACGCGGCGAATCCTCCCGACGAAGGCCCGCTGGAGGCGGAACGACTGATGGCGGAAGCGGAAACAGCGTTTGGAAAGCTGCTGACCCGCTCCGAACGTAAAATGCCGCTTCGGCGTTGGCGGCGTTGGTTGATGTGAGGGAAAAATTTTACGGATAGATGGCGAAGTGTCGTCTGAAAATGGAGGCGGAGGGTCTATTGCGAATGGATTTTTATAGGATTAAAATTGCAATGATACGGCGTTGCTAACGCCCTTATGCTACTGCGTCACACGGCGGGCGCTGCCGCCTTGTCTCATATTTTAATCCACTATAAAAATCGCCCCATTTGAGCCAAACATCAGCCCTTATAACAGCGTCGTCTGAAAACCCGTTTTCAGACGACTCTATCTTTTTAAACTCAATAATCTGTTTCAAATCAACTGCTTCCAAAACCACTTTCATGGCTTGGCTTTTTCGGCGGCGTGTTTGAACACATCATAAGCTTTTTCCAATTCGCTGAATTCTGGAAACGGTGAGTCAGCATTTTGCGTGTAATCGACGGAGCTGGAAATTGCTCATCAGCATTTCCTGGTGGTATTGGCGTTTACCAGCCGGTTGCGATGGCGAGGTTTTTAATCCACAGCTTTTTCGAGTTTGAAATCAACGGATTGACCGTGTACACCGACAACGGCGATATGACCGCCCGGTTTGACGATGTCTTGACACATATTCCATGTGGCGGGATGCCGACGGTTTCGATGGCGCAATCCACGCCGTCGTCGCCGACGATCGGCAAAGACCTGTTTGAATACGTCGCCCGAAGCAGGGCTGACGGTATGGGCGCGCCCAATCTCTTCGCCAGTTTCAAACGGTTTTCGTCCATATCGCAGACGATGATGGCGGCGGGCTGTACAGTTGGGCGGTCAACAGGCGGACATACCGACAGGGCCTGCGCCTGCGATGAAGACGGTGTCGTTGGTTTGACATCGCCGTATTGCACGCCGATTTCGTGGGCGGTCGGCAAGGCGTCGCTCAACAACAGGGGCGACTTCTTTCGTTGACATTGTCGGGCAGCGGAACAAGGCTGTTGTCGGCATAAGGCGTGTGGACGTATTCGGCTTGCGTGCCGTCGATCATGTAGCCCAAAAATCCAGCCGCCGTTACGGCAGTGTGAATAGAGTTGATTTTGCAGTTGTCGAGTACAGTATTTGCTGACGCATGAAATAATGACTTTATCACCGACTTCGATGTGCAGCCTCGCCGGACTTCTTCTTACAATACTGATGCCTTCATGACCAAGAATACGGCCATCGGCAACTTCGGGGTTTTGCCTTCCAAATACTTCCAAGTCGGTACCAGCAAATCGTGGTTTTGACGATTTTCACCACCGCGTCGGTCGGATCGATAATCTGCGGACGGGTTTTTCTTCAAACGGACGTCGTTTGCGCCGTGATAAACTCACTGCTTTCATGTTGATCACTCCTTGCTGGTTGATAAATACTCAATACTGCAATAAAAGTTCTCTATATGAGTTATATACCCCATAAGTCAATAAGAATTATTTACAATGTTATGCACATAACATTTTTGTTTTCAATATAAATAAAACCACTGATTGATATTAATGAGACACCCATCCCTTTCTCCGAACGGCTCATCCACAAAAACAACACGGCAGACACCACCTGCGGCAGGTCAAAAACCCTTTATTGCGTTTCATTTTCCGAAATCATGCCCAGCAGACGCACGCCACCTGTCGACTACTATCCGCGTTTCGATTTGACGCGTACAGCGGCTTGTACGCGCCGCAAGACGAAGTGTTGTCGTTGTGGGCGGGACGGTATTACAGCCGCGCGCAATCTGCACAAAGCCGCGCAACAAGTCGTCGAAACAATTCGGCGGCACGTTTCCGGTCGGAGCGTAAAGACTGAAACCCCTCTGCGGCGTAGGCAGAAGCACTGCTGCCGCCATTTGCGCCTTTCGCCTTCAACCGCCGCGAAAACCATTTTGACGGCAACGTCGAAACGCGTACATCTCGCCGCAGTGTTCGCTCGCGACGGCAAATCCTAGCAGGACAAAAATCTGAAAACTCGCCTGGATGCTGCCGAGCCCGCCGCCGTCTTGAAAACGCCGCGTGCTCGCGCTATGGCGCACGGTTTGATGGACTTGGGCGCGTCCGTGCAGCAAACGGACAAAAACCCCTGTGCCATCAATGCCCGACGCGGACATCATGCGATAGCGAAAAAGTCAAACAGGAGTACGCCGAGCTGCCGGTGCAAAAACCGCGAAGTGCAAACCCCGCTGCTTTACTTCGTCATTGATTGTCCGCAACCAAGACGGCGCACCTCGCTGGGAAAAACGCTCGCCAAAGTGCATTTCGCGGGCCGGTATTGCGTGCCGTGTTTTGAAACTCTGAACGAAACGATACGATTGCGCCGAAAAGCCTCGGCATCAGACGACTCTGAACAACCCGCCCCTCACCCACCGCCTGACGCATCGTCTGATGATTACGCTGCTCAGCGAAGGAAAACTAGCTCCGCCCGACGCGCCGCCGCTCCTATTCTGAGAAACGCATCAAAAGATAACCGCTTCTGGGTGAAACCCGAAAAATTTGGCGGATTACGGTTTTTGCCCAGTCCGGCTGGTGCAGATTATTTGGAAACAACGGCAGCAGGGTACTGTTTGGGTAAAATGTCGCTGAAAATCAAAACTAGTAGCATCCAACTCAAAACATCACTACCAAATATACTCCGCGCGCACACACCCGTAAAGTGCGCCCGCCCGCGTCAGGAACTCCTAATGCACACACCTCTGCTTACCTGCGTCAGTTCAGCCGAATCCTGCGTGTGTTTCTATCTCTTCTGCGTTTCTGAGCTGCCGGACCGCACTACTGGGCTTCAGCTCTCAATCACCGATTTGGCGGCGGCAGAGCTGAATCTGACACAGATTTTCAGACGACCCGCCAACCTTGCGCTACCCGCTGCGCAACGCTTCGCAACACGCGCCCGCGCCCGCTGCCAGCGCTTTAGCAGCGGCCAATGCGCGTTCGGCGCCTATACTCGAGTGCGTCTGGCGACGGGCGGCAAGTGATCTTGATTGGCGATTCCGCCGGATGCCATGCGGACAACGCCGGAGTGGCAGCCTGTGCTGCGCGCAAAACGCCCTTATTCGTGCTGGCCGACGGGGCGCTGGGTCTCGCGCTCTCCATCCGGCGAATACCTCTCGTTCGTGCCATGGCGCACGGTCTCGGCGTCCCACGCACCGCGCGCTCGCCCTGTGCGGGCAGCGAGCTGACAGCGTGTCGGGAAACCGTCGAAAACCGCCGCCGTCCGACCCGCATCGCCCCGAGCTTTTAGCGTTTCGCCATTTCTGAATACTTCTATTGGCAACTGGCCGCGAGCCGGTAAATCCAAACTAACTTGCCGACTACCTCATCCGGCATTATTTACCTCTGACCGCCGAGATGCCGACAAATCCCTATGCCACCCTGTTGAACAAATCCAACCGCACCGCTGACACTGTCGCCGGGCATGGCAAAGCGTCGGCTTCGCCAGCCGGCAGTGGCCGGCGATGAATACCGACAACATAGTCTGCATTGGGCTGACCATAGACTACGGCCCTTTCGGTTCTCTGCTCGACGACTACGACCGCGGCCACGTACCGGCAACCACTCCGACACCCAGCGTCACAGCTGGCTGCCACAATGCGCTGCCCTTCGTCGCACATTGAGCTTTCTCCGCCTCGCCTGCTGCTCTGACACCCGTCATCTCACACGACACTCTCGAGCAACCCATCGACGGCTGGACAGAAGTTTTTCAGACGACCTACGAGAGAAAAATGCGTTGCAACTCGGTTTGCAGTGCATGGCGATGGCGAGAGAGATGACGGGATTGCCTTTATCGCCGACCTTCGCCGCCCTGCAAGACCAAAACGGACTTCAACCCGTGTTTCAGGAACCCGTCCGAAGTCAGCAGGCATACACGGCGAACCCCTCTCGCCCAAACTCTGAACAGACTCTTTCAAAACGCGCCTGCCCGCCTCTCATCCGCTGGCTCGACTGCCACCGCCAACGCCTGCGCGCCGAAAACATGCCATATCCCGCCGAACGCGCATCACGCACGAACCGAACCGTCTGCTCTTACATCCTGCGCAACTACCTCGCCGAACAAGCCATCGCCCAAGCCCGAAACGGCGATCATCATTGGCGAAATCGAACGCCTGCGCCGCTGCTGCTCGCCCGTCCCTTTTGACGAGAACAGGCAGAGTTCAAGCGCGACCTGCCGGAACCGCCGCCCGAAAGCAGCATTCCGGTTTCGTGCGCCAGCTGTTCGCTAGACGCCGAAGACAGATACAGTGCACGTCTGACATCCAGACGACCTCGACCGCAAGCAACAGATATCATCAGGTTACAGGACACTTTAACCGCACGGCGTTGCCCTCGCCTTGCCGTGTACCATCTGCAGCTGTCTGCGCCTGGCCGCTCGTGTCCCTGATTTCCAGCTAATCCACTCATACACCCATGCCCCATTTAAACGGCGGCACATCTTTTGCAACCAACCGAACAGACCGACCTCAAAAGTGAAAACAGATGAAAACCATCCGCATCAGAAATCTGCGCATCACTCCCGCCCTGAAGACGCCCGTGGTGCTGCCGAGCTGGGCGTCGATGCCATCGGTTTAGTTTTTACGCCGCCAGCAAACGCGCCGCCGCCGCCCGGAACAGGCACTCGTGGCAGCCCCTTCCTCGTCTCCGTCGTTGCCTTTATTCCGTCATCGAAACAGCGGAAACCATCCGCGAAACCCTCCGGCAAGTGCCCACCGACATCAATCCACTCACGGCGACGAAGACGATGACTTCGCCGTCAGCCTGACTCGCTTATCTGCTGTCATATGCGTCCAATCCGCTTCCAGACATCGAAGCCGCACAAAACCTGATTCCCTGCAACGCCCGCGCCCTGCTGTTTGATGCCCACGATCCCAACGAATACGCGGCGGCACAGGCCTCGAGTTTGACTGATCGACTGCTGCGGACAATCTGACGTAAACCTTTGATTCTGGCAGGCGGCTTAACTCCGCAAAACATTGCAGCAGCCATCCAAACCAGCAATGCGGGTGGCAGTCGATGCCTCAGGTGGCGTGAAAGTGCCGGTCGGCATCAAAGATTTACGCCAAAATGGCCGCCCTTCATCTGCAGCCGGGCATGTCCGCGCCATTTCGCAAACCTTTGGCTGGGCAGGAAGTTGGTGCGTTTTGTTGCTGTCTTTATATGCAGTTGCAGGCATCCTGTATCTTAGGTACAACACACACCTCATCTGCTGATTTATATATAAATTTTAGCAAAACAGTGACTCATTTCCTCTGACATTTCATCGGCAGACAACTATCGTCATCGCAATAGAAAAATTTTGCATATATAAAATTTGACAAAAACGATGCCTTTTCGTAGATAATAACGCCTGGTTGAGTTGCTTTGACGCAGCTTGTTGATCCTCTCATTCTCCTTTAGAGACTTGGCGCATATCCCAAAACGATATGCGCATTTTATCTTAATCACGTTTAAAATAAAATCAAATAAAACAAGATATTCCCATCTCACTTCAATTTCTCACGTACACAAAAATCTCATCTTTAGACGTATCATCCTCCAATAAAATCAACAAACGAAAACATGCCGATGAATCCTCACCAGCGGGAAATCAAGGGACCCGCAAAGCGTATCCCCTTTCTCCTCCATTGATCTGCTGATATGGATTAACTTTGAAACCAGTACGGCGTTACCGCCTTAGTACTCAAAGAGAACGATCAAGGTGCCGAAGCACCCGGCGCACCGGTTCCACTATCTGTACCGTCTGGCGGCTTCGTCGCCTCTGTCCTGACTTGAAATTTAATCCACCCAGAAATGCGCTGATAGCGTCGTCTGAAACAAAAATCCAAGCCTTTTCAGACGACCTCAAAATCATTCGGTCTATTCGGCGTTATTTTGCGCCACTTTCAGTTTTCGTGAAGGTGCGCCGACTTGTTCGGCTTTACCGCCTCAGCTTGCGCGGCGTCGTCTGGCCGCTTGGCGCTCGGCTAATCTGTTCCCTGCCTGCCTGGCTACCAAAACGGGCGCTGCTGGGCGACGGCTTGTTCTTCCGCGCTGACTCTCGCCTCTGAGGCGCTGTTCAAATCAAACTGTTTTCCACCGCGCGCCAAGGCTTCGTAGCGCAGCGGCAATGGCTGGCGAGGACGCGGGCGATCAGGGCAGGGTCGGTCAGGCAGCGCGGCAACAAGGTCTTACCGGATGCCGACGGCCAGCGCCGTGAACTGGTCTGAAGACGCTCGGATTTCGGCCGTAGATGTGGTCGGCAATCATGTCGTATTCGTCTGCTCGCGGTTTCGATGTGCGATTTCAAAGCTGCACAGCGGTTTCTTAAAGTGTCATGTCGTTTGTATTCCTCTAGAAAATAAAGCCGTGCTGCCTTTCGCCATGGCACGGTAATGGCGGCACTGCATAGCCCGTGTTTTGGGCTAAGTTTTGCGAATGTCTGATTGTAATGCCTATTTGCGGACAAGCTGGCACACTTATCTCATTAGGCGTTGAGAAAGGTCATCGTCTGAAACGCCCGGCATAACCACGTCGCGTTTGCTTTCGATCGACCTCTTCACCTTTTATCCGCACTATTTGGCAATATCGGGCGTATCGACAACTACGTCGGCATTTTAGCGCGATGGCGCAGGGCGTGGTCGATAAGCACGAGCGCGAGCATGGCTTCGGCGATGGGCGGCGCGCAGACTGACGCAGGGGTCGTGTCTGCCGTGGGTGGCGAGTCGACAGGATTGCCGCTGATGTCGATGCTGCGTGCGCGGTGGCGATGGAGCCGGTGGGGTTTGATGGCGATGTCTGACGTGGATGTCTCGCCCGGTGCTGATGCCGCCGAGGATGCCGCCTGAGTGGTTAGACAGGGTTTTGCGTGAGGTGAGTCGTCGCCGTGTTCGCTGCCGCGTTGACGATGCCGCCGAAGCTGCGCCGATTTCCACGCCTTGACGGCGTTGATGCCCATCATGGCGTCGGCAGATTTCTGGCATCGAGGCGGTCAGACGGCCCGCCCGCCGACGGGGGACGTGGCCGCCTTCGATATGCAGTTTCGCGCCGACGGAATCCAACGACTGCACGCCGTCCATATAGTTTTCCAGCCTGGCAATTTCTGGCTTTGGTTGGGCGAAGCAGGATTTTGAGGAAATGTGTTCGTAACCTTCAAACTGAATTTCTTTTCGCCGACTTGTCACGCTAGGCGGTGATTTCTGCGCCGAATCTTTCAGCCATTTGGCAACGGCTCCTGCGGCAACGCGGGCGGCGGTTTCTGCGGGCGGATCGCTGCCGCCGCGGTAGTCGCGCGTGCCGTATTTGTGCCAATAGGTATAGTCGGCGTGGGCGGGGCGTGGTGGTGGCGATACCGCAGTCTTTGCGCGTTGGTCGGTATTGCGGATTAAGAGGGCGATGGGGTGCTGGTGGTTTTGCTTTCGAAGACGCCGGAGAGGATTTTCGACTTGGTCGGCTTCGCGGCGTTGGGTAACGTGGCGCTGGTGCGCTGGGTTTGCGCCGGTCGAGATCGCTTTCGATGTCTGATCCGGCCAGTCGCCAGTCCGGGCGGGCAGCCGCCGATGATGCAGCCCAAACCGCGCTGCGGCTTTCGCCGAAGGTGGTAACGGTAAGAGTTGTCCAGTGTTGCCCGCCATGTTTCCATCGGTCATTTGCTGAAAAGATGACGGATTTTGAGCATACAAAGTGTCATCTGAAACGCTTTCGGCGGGTGAACCTACCTTTGACACACCTTCTGTTATCGAATCAAATCCTGCCGAATCGGCTCATGGTCAGGCACAGCAACACATACAAACCGTAACGCAGAAACTGGGTGCCGCCGCGCCAATTTCGCGCTGACCACGCCGCCGCACAATTCGCCAGCGCAGCGGATTGCCCACGCCCAAACGACGTGTCCTTGCGGATGAAAAACGTCAGCGCGGCAAGATTGGTGGTCGAGCTGATGACTTCTGCCTGATGCGTTTGCTATCAAAAATCATAGCTGCAAAAACGGACGAACACGAAAAAGCCAAAAAGGCTGCCCGTCCCCGGTCCGGAAAACGCCATCGTAAAAAGCCGATTAACGCGCCGAAAAACAAGCCCCATATTTCGCGGCGCGTCAGCTTTTCAGTGCGCACCGTTTGTCCCAAATCTTTTGATAAAGGTAGAACACATGGTAACTGCGATGACCAGCATCGCTGGTTTCATGCATTGCACGGGGAAAAAGACCACGGCTTTTCGCGCCCAGATAGATAGCGGCAAACGCCAGTACGGCGGCAGGCAGCGCATTTTCCACGGTACGGGATTCTGGCAGATATTGCCCCTGGCAGTAACCGTCCCGCAGCATGAGTGCGCAAACTTATTCACGCCCATCACCGAAGCCACAGGCGGAAGTTGGCAGCAAGTTGAACAGTCCGGGATCTGCAACAACTGCTGCCGCCGACCGCCGCGTCCATCAGTCCGGCGCAAAAATCCGAGCATTAAGAGGTAGAAAGGAATCTCACGGGCATAGCCCTCCCTTGAGCCGCCTATCGGTGTCGCGCGATTGTGGCGCGAATGCCATCTGGAACACGGTACCTTTCATCCTGCTCAACGCTTCCTTTTCCTAGTTTCAGACGCTCTGGTGAAGAGGCATTCTCCATTAGAATCCGCCCTTCCTGTTTTCCCCGCCTATTAAGATACTACGACTATGGACAAAAACTGTTTTCAGACGACCTGTTTGACCTGATGCTGCAAAAAGGCAATGCCATTGCCCGCTGACTGACTTCTTTCAGTCGCTTTAAAGCTCTAGTGGTCAATCTTTAAAACAGCAGGCGGCTTTTGCGCTGCCCCTGCCCTGCGTTTTATCTATCTACCCAAATGATGCGTTTCAGCCCAGTTGAAAGAAACCCGCGATGAAAAGAATTAGACAAAAACCGACTTGAAAACTCTGAAAATCCTTCATGCAAAATGCCTCTGCACACCCAGTGACGGAGTTGGCAGAAAAGTCGGATTATCCACCACCTGGTTACCGAATCGTCCGCCGCCTTGAGCGACAATTTATTATCGATATCACGCTCGCTCAACCAGCACTAACTCGGGCAAAGCCTGCTGGTCTTTGTCGAGCTGAAGCTGCGTTCCAAATCGGCAATATTTTGAAGATTTGTCGGAAATCGCGGATCTGCAAATTTTGAAATGCCACCGTATCCGCGAATATGATTATCTGATCAGTCCGCCTGCCCAATATGGCGGGCTGTCGGATATGTTGGGCAACATCCTGTTGCACCTGCCTGCGGCAGCGGAAAGCCGCAGCTGCGTCAGCGGTGGAAGAGGTCAAAGAAACGGCAGAGAGATTTAGAGGATGGACTATTAAAAAGCGTCGTCTGAAAAGTTTTATAACGTTCAGATGACCTTTTTCTAAAACACCTTTTATACCCACGATAGAAACACTATCAACCAAGATGCCTTTGACAGCTTTCAACCTCATCCTCTCCCCATCAAATCCAAGTATCTCCCTACAAAAACCCACACAACAAAATGCACACATTCAATTGAATGTGCCAAGTCTACAAAGGAGAAATAGAGGAGAAACACGAACTGACTACTGGAACCAGCTTAACGAATCGGATTATCCATGAAAAGTCAAAATTTTGCAAGCATTTTCTTTGTAAAATTTCTAAATTGTTGATTGAATATTTAATCTGTAACTCTATTTCATACTCTTAGCCTCACCGTATCCCAATAAAATACCACCCGCTGCAAAACTGAATACCAAACCGGCACTTCAGTAGTCGCGCTCGCCCGCCGAATCAATGTTAAAATACGCGTCCCCTGTCATTCACGGAGCAAAACACATCATGACCGCCGCCATCGAACACGTCCGTTGCCTCTTGATTTGACGGCACATTATGCGATTCCTGTCCTCGGACTTGCTGCCGTCAGCCGAAGCCATGCGCGAATATCTCGAAGTGAGCTCGCTGCCCGCCAAAACAGTAGAAAGCTAGTCGGCGACGGCATCGGCAAACCTCGTCCACCGGCGTCATCACCAACGACCGCGACCCGAAGCCGCGCCCGATTTATGCGGGGAAAAATGGCTTGCTCTACATGAAATACTACCGCGACCACTTGAGTGACTTTTACCCGCCCTTACCCTGAAAACCGAAGCCGGACTGGCATTGCTCAAATCACTGGGCATCCTGCTGGTGGTCGGTCACCAATAAAAACGAACTCGCCGCCGAACCTTTAAAACTAGCTCGACTCGCTGATCACTTCAGCCTGATTCTCGGCGGCGACAGTCTACCCCAAAAACCCAGCCCGCTGCTGCCGCAACACGCCGCCGAAGTCTTGGGGTATTGATCCCGCCAACATGATCATGGTCGGCGACCCTGCAACGACATCATCGCCGCTGCCAGGCTGCCTCAGCGTCGGCGTCACCTTTGGCTACGGCGACATGACTTTATTGTCGCAAGACAAGCGACAAGCTCGATTGATTATCGGTTCGCTGCCCGAAATCGACGAAAAGCGACCGAAAGCAGAAGACGACGAGTAATCAGTATCCTTGTCTTTCAGACGACCTTATCTCGCTTCAGCGTCGTCTGAAAATAGCTGGGAAATCAAAAGATCGTCATTATCGAACAAAGAGAATGACGAACGAAAGTTCTTTATTTCTCTATCCGGTCCGCAAGTCAGATTCAAGAACTCGACCCACGAACTCGACCTTTCCGCATGACGACTCCCGCATGAAACACCAAATCCCTGCGCGCCCGCGCGCGGCGATGACATATTCTTTCTCCTGACAGGAAATCAGCCGTCGGCCGACTGAGCGCAAGCTCTCGCCCCTGCGCGCCGAAAAGCGAAGAAGAATTGGAAAACGTGTTGCATGAATTTGCCGGACGCAGTCTGGCAATCCGACCACCGCCACGCCGGCGCTTCGCATCCAGCAAGCAAAAGCCGCCAACACGCTCCTCGCGTCTGAAGCCAGGCATTGGGCGCAGCAGCAGCATAGACGTGTCGTCAGTCGCACTCTATGCCCGACAGCGCGAGCGAACCGCAAACTGCAGTCGCCGCCAGTTGCGCATTCAAAACAGCCCGCCGCCGATTTGAAACAGCACAAGCAAAATACAAGCGCGCTTCGCTCGCCTATCGCGGATCTGATATGGACACCGATCCACGCCGCGCTTTCCAAAAGCAGTTGACGGACGACGATGTGCATCACGGAGAAAATTAAACCGCCCTGGCTTTGAATCTTTTCCTGTCCAATCGGCGTGCCTCGTTACGCTTTTTGCCACCCATTCACAACAGAGATGACTATGTCTCGAAGAACAACGCAACGCCCTTAATCCGCTGGAAGACGTGAACGCAAAACCCTGCTTTACCGATCGTCCGGTCATTGTCGCCGGATTCTGCTACACGTATAAGCGGCGTAATATTGATTTTGGTGGTGTTTTATTTAGTACTGCGTTTTCGGTTAAACTATTTCTCGCACGCTCCTCCATCCTATTTTTCATCAAACTGTTTAGCATTTTCTAGAAGGTCTGCCCGTACAAAATCACATTCAGACGAGATCGTCTTTCCGATTTATATAGTGATTAACTTTAACATGCGGCGCGACGTGAAGCCGCGCAAATAGTACAGATAGTACGGAAACTGGATTCGCTTGTGCTTCAGCACCTGGAGAATCGTTCTCTTTGAGCTGCTGCGAGGCAACGCCGTACTGGTTTTCAAAGTTAATCCACCTGCACATCAAACAATCATACGAGTCTTCAGACTCAGGTTATCACCCATACCGCTGAAAGCCGTTCGCCGACGCAAATTATCTCATCCGCTCAAAACCAACCAGCAAACAGCGCAAAACAGAGTAAGTCATACTGCTCCACACCCATTTGCTTACTGGCAACGCGGTATCCAACCCGGTCAACACCAGCACACTCAAACCGGCAAAATCAGGCATATGCAGATAAAGCGTGCTCGAAACAGGTGGTGCGCCAAAATCTGATTGCTGTTTCTTCCAAAGCGCGTGCATACAACGGTCGCTCCAAATGCAGATCAGAACTCATTCTATACTGCCGCGCACATACTCATTGACGACTGCGCACGGCGCGCGGCTCGCAAGAAAATATCGATGAGCGCCGACGACAGAATTGCATGCCGAGCAACATATCCGCAAAAGCAGAGATATACGGCAGGGATTTATTTATGATCCGGTACGCCCAACTCCTCAGGCGCCATGAGAAAAGCCTCTGCGTCAAAGCCCGGCAATATCTCGACAAAAGGAATCTCAGCGACAATATGGCATCAACGCTGATTCTTTGAAATGGTAAAAGGAACGCAGCAAACCATCCATAGTGCATTGGCATATATTGAAGCCATCTCGCTGCCTCACGCTCGGATGATTTCCGACGCCTGGTCAGGTATAGGTGTGTGCTTCCAGTCATGTATCGTAGTGCTTTAACAAAATCTAGAGCGGCACAACGTCATGGGCTGTTTTACAGTCATTCTTCACAAAGCCAATTGCAGCATATTGGTTTAGTGACGCAAGGTCGTCTGGAAAAGCATTTTGAGTATCATTCTCATCAAAGTAGCGCTTGACGACTTTGAACGCGGTCGAAACCATTTCTTTAATACGCCTTGGTTTCTTTTACTCGGCAGCCTGCACTCGATCCAATCCCGCGTTCAAGGTCGCCAATCCAGCACCTAGTTCATCGGATGCTTCGCTGGAGGCAGGACCTTCTTCAAAACGTTACGGATGGCATCTCACCGTCCCAGCTCGGCATGTTTTGCCGCAGCGGGAGAATTTCTGTCCAGGTGTCGTGAACGGTTCGCGTCAATGAGGTGTGCTCGCGGGTTGAGAGGTCGGAAATGATTCCATATCGGCGCTGAACGCTTCTTTATCCTCGGGACCTCCCATGGTTTACAACGGCTCAGGACTTTTTACGTAAAAACATCACCAATCAATTGTGGCAGAGGAACCTTACCTGCATTTTAATTCTTGGTGAGAATAGGAACAAAGACGTATCATATTGCTTTAAGTTCCGCGATGATGCGTTGCTGCCATCTGTGCCGCATCTGCATGAGAAACTGCACGGCAGCGCACATTCCCGCAGTGCATTACGCATCTTCAATCGGTACATGTAAACTCGCATCATCTTCTATATTTGCATACTAATTCACGCTCATACCACGCGCCTGGCACCACCCAAATCCGTGCTTTACGCAGATAAATGTTGAATCGTCCGGCACCATGTTCTGGGTCCGTAACCGACATCACATAGAGTGCACGCGGCTGCGTGGTGGATCTACCAGCTTTTCGTCCGGCAATACCTCACCTGACGTTCTGCGGCTCGTAATATTGATGTCTTTTGCCAGCAAGACTTTCTGCCAGGTCGTTTGCTCGCCATACGTCCGTTATGCCGGTGCAGCACTACGGCAATACGGGCGGATACCCGTCAAGTACACCCGGTTTATGGGCAGCCAACGGTTTTAAAAATCGTGCGCGTACAGTGGGCACGTGTGTAACTTGATCGCCTTCCTATGTGGCAATGACGAACGCTCTTTCGACACAGGCAATGCTAGTTCTTAAGTTTGACGCTTTATAAGAAGACAGAACCCAAAACTATGCTTGCCCACGTCTCGTTTGATTTCTGACAATATCCATCGCAGACCTTGCCAGTTCCCTCACGACATCGCATGCGGCAAGCAATGGCATACTACTCACCAATATAGTAGATAGCAAAGCGACGCAGGCTTTGTTTCTCACCGTTTTTATTGAAACTGCATGTATCTGGTTCCTGTCGAATGGAAACAATCCCAGTTGGAGGTGTTTGTATGATAGGTCGTCTGAGTACGGCTCAACAAGTTTGAAACCCCAACCATATTGGAAAACTGTTTCACTGACGACCTCAGGCTTTATCCCCGTCAGCCTATTTTATTTACTTCCGGCAGCCCGGTATTCGGATCCGTCCTGCCTGCTGCTGCCAATCTGCGCGCACCAGTTCATCGAGATGGTTTCATGCCGAGCAGGACCTTCTACAAAACGTTGATGGCGACTTTTACTGCCCCAACTTCGGCAGTTTTGCATGGAGTGCAGCGTGACACCTGCTCGATCGTGAACCGTTGAGCCTGCTGAGACGACTCACTTTTCGACAGAAAGTTACTGGGCAATAACGCTCAGAACTCGTTCTTGATCCTCCCACGCATTCACTACAAAGTCACTGTGAGGATCACACGAAAGGGAAAACTCGAGATAACGATAAGCACTGAGGTTTTCACCTGCTTTTTATCAGCTTGATGATATTCACGGTGTTCCATGGCGTCTTTGCATTATCAAACAGTCGCTGCATCATCCTTCCAGTTCCATTCCAGGACGGCCTGACGCCCAGCACAAGTTTGCATCTGCCGGCTAACCCTCAATCGAAAGGAATGTTCTGGAATCATCCTGCATCTTCGCTAACAGCCTCACCTACTCTATATTGCGCCTACATTACCCAAATCCGCAGCCGCTTTGCGCAGATAAACTAAGCGAAACTCGTCTGCACCACGTTTGGGACCACAACCGACATCAATATAAAGTGACCACCAACAGTGCACGCGGGTAGGGCTTTTGCATTAGCTCGTTCCACCCATTAAATACTCGCCACGACGTTCGCGGGCTTTCGATGATTGATGTCGTGCCAGCAAAGATTTCCTGCAAGGTCAGGCTCGTCTGCCAATGTCCGCAGCGGCGGCGAACACGGTACGTCACGGCATAACGGCCGGCACGCCCGTTTAGGGCAGCCAACGGTACCAAATCGCGCAAAGGGCGTGTAGCTGATATAGTTGATCTCGCTTTCCTGTGCGCAGAAGGAAACCGTTCTTTGACACAGGTACACGGAAGTGTTCCGAGCTGGAATCGTCGTAAGCAGACAGAACCCAAAACTTGCTTTGCCCACCGTCTGGTTTGGGGATTTGACACTATCCACTCGCAGATCTCGCTATGTCTCTACCGGACATCGTGGACGTAGCTAAAAGTCAATGGCATACTCACTCAACATAGGTATAAAGTGACGGTATGTATGTTTTCATTGTTTTTATTGAAAACTCGCAAGGTATTTGGTTCATGCCGAAGAGGGAAGATCCCAAAGCTGGTGTTTAGATGAAGCAGTCGTCTCGAAAGCACGGTTTCAACAAGTTTGAAAACGACCATGCTGAAAATCAGCTGTTTCCAGACGACCTCGCAGGCTTTACCCCGTCAGCTCGACGGGCTTTATCAGCTTCGGCAGCCCAGTATTTCGGATCCAATCCCGCCTGTTGTGCCAAATCTGCGCACCAGTTCATCGGATGGTTTTGCCGTGAGCAGGTCCTTTCTTCAAAACGTTGACGTGCACTCCTAATCGTCCCAGCTCGGCAGTTTTGCTGGGCAGCGGGAACGATATCATCTAGGTCAGTGAGCGTTGAGTGCTGGGTTTTCAGGTGAGCGTTTCTCCACAGGAAAACTTCTTATTGCATCATAACGCCTCAGATCGTTCCTCATCCTCGCTCATTCCAAGATTGTATTTCACCTCAGTAGCACTAGTAGGAAAGCTCGGATAATACCATTGCACTGAACTTTCTCCTGCCTTTACCGACTGAGCAAAATCACCGCAGTTCCATAGCCTGCATTATTCCAAAAGCAGCCATCGCTCCTCCAGCCATTCCACTCAGGACGGTCTTGATCGTGGCACAAGTCCGTATGGTCATTTGTTAGCAATCTAAAGAGTAGGGATTTGGAACATCCTGTATCTTCATTATCATTTCAGTCACATTTGTGATTGCGCTTACGATTCTACAAATCTGCGGGTCTTGCCGATAAGATAACAAGGAATCGTCTGCACCATGCTTGGGGACCATAACGACATAACACATGTAAAGACCACCAATACTGTGCACTGGCGTGGTAGGATTTTCATCAGCTTTCGACTCGAATAACACCTCGCGAGCTGCATGTGGTTTCGATATTTGATGTCTTTGCCTTCAGCAAGATTTCGAAGTCAGGTCGGTTTCGCCAACGTCCGTCTGGCTGGCGCTACGTAATACGGGCAGAGCACGTTCGGCCCATCGGTTTGGGTAACCAACGGTGAAATCGTGGCAAAGGCATAACGGTAGAGTTGATCTGGTTCTGTGGCAAAGAAGGAAACTGTTCTGACGTCGACTGAGTTCTTAAGTTTAGAGTAACAGAGCCCACAACTTGTTTTCTGTTTCTGTTTGGGATTTCTACTGACATCAATTGCAACCTCACGGTTCTTCACCTATATCACATGCAGTCAGTAATGGACGCCGATCACTAGTGGATAAGATTTTGACTATATCATTTTAGTCCAACCTTGCGTACACTGGTATTAGTCAGCTCAAATCTAATAGTGGCATTAATCGTTTTTGCTTTTGTTTGACCTGTTTGCGATCTTGATCCAACACTTTCAGCCGTGATAAAATGTTTTTCCAGAGATATTTGGATCTGCAGCTGCACACCTGATTCATCTCTTCACTACCATTCGGTATGCCATCCCCGAGTTTCGGCATGCCTTATCTTGTGTGGCTGGCTGAAGTTGGGATGAGCTGACATTTGAGCTCACTGGTCGACCATGCATAATCGCGTGTATTGATCTGGCAGAGCCAGCGGTGAGCACATGTTGATTAGCAAAAGTTTGAATGGATATAAAGTCTTCCAGTCTTCGGCAACCAATGTACAAATACGTGCACTCTGATGCTTCTTTTCCAAATCTTTCCTTCAAAATTTTATGAAGTTTCTTCAGTACTATGTCTGACCTCTCCGCACAGCTCCCTTCTGACTTCCCTATCTGTTCAGACCTTCAATAGGCTTTCAACGGCGGAGGCGGCAAAATCAGATCAGGTAGGATTTGCGCCAAACTACCGTCTGCGGAAAGATCTGTAGAATGCGGTTAGCATTGCATTGCCAGGCCTCGCCTGCTCCAAACATACGTTCACGCGCGACAGTAGGCATAACATCACGACTGCCCCAAACTTAAAAGCAGGTACGTCTGGTGGCTGAGCGTGACTATGCTCGTCCTAACCTTCTTTAGAAGAATTGGTAAACTCACAAAGACACAAAGAGGCTGCATCCCAGAAGCATGATCGCAAACACTGTGCCTGGGTGCCACGGCCTTTACGTTTTACAGCTGTCGCGTCATGCCTCAGCAAATGGAGGCGAAGGGAATACTGCTTTTCATAGATATAGGAAGCTCGCCACTTTTGAAAGTTTTGATTGCGATGCTTTAGTATGTTTTCTCCTGAGGATTCGGCGCAGCTATGAACTTGGAGCATCAAGAAACATCTACGCAGAATCGTCTGCAACGTCTGTGGGCCTTGCACTGCTCGCGCTGCACACGTTCAACCGGCTCTATTTTATCCATCCGGTTTGGTATATAACCGTCGTAGTCTTCTGACGTTTTATTCCCAACCTCGAAACAAATTGGCATCAATGTCGTACAAAACGACTTTCCCTGTCAACTTACAGGAGATGTCCTACTGCGCACCGTAAAAATCGCGCACTCTGCGCTGTGATCTACGTCCGCGCATTTTGACTTTCTTTTCGAGGCTGGTGTCAACTTTTCGCAGCCTGCGACTTCTCCGGACCTCTTTCTGCTCGCTGCAGGTTTTCATACCATGTGCGCACAGCATAGTGGCCACTAGTATCCCCAACACGGTCAAGATATATTATGCCTCATCGCAGTTCCACTGCCGATTTTGGATCGGTATCGTCAACGCGAGCGCTTTTGATGACGTTGGTGTAAATCTAACACATCTTAGTTAAAGCGGACAGTCCTTTATCTTCAAAGGGGAAATCTTTTCGGACTGCGATTTGACTTTGAGGAAGAAAAGAGACTTGCCCGATTTTACATCCTTTCTTTTGCTGCTAGTGACCGCATGCGGTGCCATTGTAATGTCAGGACATTTTTCGTTTCGCAATAAGAAAATGGTAAATTACAATTGACGTAATTACGGAATAAATTGAAATTAAAAGAAAATAAATCCCAACATACTTTCTGTAGTGTCACCCATCCGGCCTAATTTCTTCTGACGACTCCAGACACTCTTAACTTTGACCTGGATTAGGTGGACCGGTTCTGTTCTCGAACTCTTTCTTTCGCCTTTGCAAACAACTTTTATCAAATACAAGGCTGATGCGTGTCATCAACATCAAGCGTACCGGATCTGTCACCAGCAGCCTGTCAACCTGGACACAACATCATTGTAATAGCGGTTTCAACCATTTTCCATCCTATGGACTCATAGTATAATCCTTGGGCGGCAGTATGCACATAATCTCGTCAAACGGAAATGATTTCTCTCTAATGCCAAAACGCATATTCACGCCATCCATCGGTCACTTAATCCAATCTGGTACAAACGTATCAAAGAATTCCTAAATTCGTCTATTCGCACTGAACGCTCTTTTAACTCTCAAGACAAACTCCGACAGCATCCCCAGACCTGTGACTACCGCGCAGACCGGAAATCTCCATGCTTTGCAGAGATTTTCATCGCTTGTACGGTAGATGTAGACCCTTCCGTCGAGCATCGTACCATGCCCAGTCAAAGACGCCTTTGTTCTACGGAATGATCCCTTTTCCACGATAGAAATTTATGCCTCTAGAACCCATTTTATGCATGGCAACTGTCAGGCTCTAGAAATCTCTCCAATTTCTCAAAACATGGAAGAATGTTGTCAGGTTCCAGTATAAAGTTCAAGAAATGTTCATACAAGCATTCATGCATGAACACTAAAGCACTTGTCGGTGCATTGTCTTCAAGAAATTTTTCGTTGCAAAAGGCCTGTCTGCCAAGAGTATATGTATTTGACACTCATATTGTTCCTGTATGAACTCCTTTCATCAGCAACTCGCCAACAGGGCGCACCTGCCACCACTAAAACTACATAGCGTTGGAACCCCAGCAGACTATCTCTCACACTGCTGATCGAGTCACACAGCCCGCCGATCATGCGACTTTCTCCGTTTGCCAGCGAAAGGCAAAGTGCTTGCCTCGGCAGTAGGCAATACTACTCCTACTTTACCGCAACAAACCAGCTGGCCATTGTGATGAGCATCGGCATTTAGCCATTCTTGGGCTCTACTGACTTACTTTGCAAGCTGGATCATCTTTGGCACGTTATTATCCGTACTCTTGAACCACCTGTGCATTCTCTTTTCAACTTCGATTGCACTTCGGGAAGAAACCTTGCCAGTGTGTATTTATCTCTTTCCTTCACTTTTATACTAGCGACAACTGGCACCTGGCTAATTATTGGCAAAGCTCTACCTTATACTTTACCTTTCGGTAGTCAATTCATGTCTCTATTTCCAACTCACTCCCTTCGCATTGAGTTATATCCCTTTCATCTACACCGTCTGCAAACTGCAAACATACATACCGGCATACTGGCACCCCATGAGCCGATTGAACTGGTCCCATCAATTTCAAAGCAGTTCTAGGTATTGATGCGGCCATGATGGATGGTTGTAATCTATACCGGCAGGCCCCTGTCACCTCCAACGGCGCTTCACCCTAACCAGCTCGACTGCCAATCTCAGTTCTCCATTCGAGAATTTGATGTATGCGCCTTTACAGGTAATTACAAAACTCCTGTTGCACTGGTTACCGGCCCGCACTGCTTGCTGTTACACGCATCCTTCAACGCATTCAGCTGCAAACTCATCATTCTGTGCTCTGCACTTCCACTTGCCCTGATTGGCCTGCACCTTGATGCCGCCGCTTTTCTGGAAACAGGTTGAGCTTTTCTACCGCATGGGCGGTCGAGGCTTTGTCCGGCGGTAATGTCGGCGGTTGCCGCTGACGAGGTGGATGTTTTGCTGGTAACGGTGTCTTCACTAGCTGTCGGTAGCGATGCCGGTAGGGGCAGTTTGGATCAAAACCGCTCTGCAGGGCGTCTTTGCCGACGACCCTTGTCTCTCTTCATCGGTGTGGTGGTTGTTGGGCTGGTTTGGGCGCTTTCAGTCTGGCGCTGCGGAAGAGCCTGTTCGAGTTGAGCGATGAGCATCGTCCATATCCGGCACTTTGCCGTTGGCGTCTCGGTTTTGTGCGCTGACGAGTATGCCTTTACCTCGCCGTACGGCGCCCCAGCCGTCGGTTCTGGTTCGAAGCCTTTCGCCGTTCTCCCGCGTTTCTCCTCACCGCTGTCGACGATGTGGCCGAGGCTGAGCTGGGATTTTGGTAGTCAGTAGCGAGTTTGATGTTCCTGACCTTTTTGGTCTTCATCCTGAGTTTGTTGTTCGCCCAGGTACGGATGACGTTCCTTGTGTTTCCAATCGGCAGAATGTGGTCGATGGGCGCTGTCGCATGACGCCGGAGATGTACGGCGGTCGTTGCCTTGGACGAAGACAATATGACTTCGGTGCCTTCGTGCAGAAGCGGATGCCGTATTCGGGACCGGCATAGGGTTTTGGCGAGTCGGATGGACGATTCTCCGCCGGGACTATTCGTCCAGGTCAAACGGCAGTTTGACGCGTGCGCGCGCCTCGATGTCGTCGGTGCAGTTCTCTCGTGCGGTCACCCGTGGGCAGTGTGCTGGCGATATGGGGCGCGGGTGGTGCGTTCGGGGCGAAGGCGAGTTGAGCGGGAACGGCGGTAAAGGTATGGTGTGGCGGTATCGCGGATTGCGTGTTGTGTTCCATACTGAGTACCAGCCAGCCGTCGGCGTCTTTGGGAAGCGGTATCGGTTTGGAACACTTTCATCGGTGCCATAGGATGACGTTGCCGCTGCCGTTGGCGACGGTTTATGGCGGAGGACGGCTTGTTCAACAGGGTCGTCTGCTTTGGCTTCGTCGGGGTTTGGATGAAAGCCCCAGTTTTCGCTGTTTGCCCAGTAAAGACGGTATTGTCGGCCGACTCTTCAGACTGTTTGTTGTCGGTTTCGGCAAAGAGGTCGGTTGGCAGCGTGCGGTAGTTGTCGATACGCGCACCCTAGTCGACGATGGGTTGTGGCGGATGCTAGCTGAACAGGCTGCGGTACCGACGCCTTTCCAGTCCGGCATGGGTCGTAGAAACGGAGCTGGTCGCGAAGTAGGTTCGAACTGTCGCACGACACGTCACAAGAAAATTGATGTTGTTCGAGTTCAAAACATACCATGCCTTCTTCCTCACACAGACGGTTGATAAAAGCTGGTCGCTTTCGAGATACTGGGTCACATATTCGCGGACGGTGAAGCTACGGCTGAACGGTGGTCGACACCCGGAAGCAGGTGGTGTTTGAAGACGGCGGCAAATCGATGCGTCGGGACGGTTTTGGTTTTAAACAGCCGGGAGGATTGTAGATGAATGGAAGCGCGGCTCTAAAACAAAGCGGTAAACGGTTTCATCGCCGGATACGGACAGCTTCTCGCATGAGGTGATAATGCCCTGCCATTGCTTTCGCGGAGCGTCGTCCGAACCGGCTGAAAAGGCGGCGGCGACTTCGGACAATACGACCTCCTGCGGACGGATTTCAAACGCTGCGCGCTGGTTGAGGTGGGAGGACGGCGGCAAGTGAGGAATCGGCGGAGGTGGCGGTGATTTTCGACGCGGTGGCGGTGTTGGCGGCTTCGGGCGGTGAAGGATGGATTGACGGAGTGATGGGGAGAACCGGGCGAAGGTGAGGTGGTAGGATTGGCGGGCAGTCATGATAACACTAGGATGAATTTATGATGAACGCGAGAATATAGCCATAACCATAATGATATATTTGTAAGATGAATGGCATAAATTTCACCTAAACGGCAAGAAAAATACCATGATGTTAAATTCCTCCATGTATACACATGCATATACGTATGCAGTTATAATTCAAAGCTGTACTGTATCTCAGACCCATCCTATGAAAAACTCGTTACCGGCGGTGCGGGCTTTATCGGCTCGGCGAGTTGTCCGCCACATCATCCAAAAATACCCAAGATTCGTCATCAATCTCGACAAATTAACTTTACGCGGGCAATCTCGAATCACTGACTCGACGTGCCAACAGTCCCGTTACGCTTTTTGAGCAAGTGGACATTTGCGATCGTGCCGAACTTGACCGCGTGTTTGCACAACACCAGCCCGATGCCGTGATGCGCTGGCGGCGGAAAGTCACGTCGACCGCTCTATCGATTCAGCCGAGCGAGTTTCATCAAACCAACATCGTCGGCACGTTCAATCTGCTTTGAAGCTGCGCGTGCCTCACTGGCAGCAAATGTCGTCTGAAAAACGCGAAGCTTTCCGTTTTCACCATATTTCCACCGACGAAGTCTATGGTGATTTTGCACGGTACGGACGATTTGTTTTCACCGAAATCACGCCCTACGCCCCGTCCAGCCCCTATTCCGCTTCCCAGGCGTCCAGCGACCATCTCGTCCGCGCATGGTGCGCACCGCACGGTCTGCCGACCATCGTAACTAACTGTTCGAACAACTACGGTCCGTACCACTTCCCCGAAAAACTCATTCCATTGATGATTCTGAGCGCTCGACTGGCAAACCGCTGCCCGTGTACGGCGACGGATGCAAACTCCGTGACTGGCTGTTTGTCGAAGATCACGCCCGCGCGCTGTATCAGGCTGTTACCGAAGGCGTCGTCGGCGAAACCTACAATATCGGCGGACGCAATGAAAAAGCCAATATCGAAGTGGTCAAAACCATCTGCGCCCTGCTGGAAGAACTCGTTCCTGAAAAACCAGCCGGCGTGGCGCGCTACGAAGACTTGATTACTTTGTGCAAGACCGCCCCGGCCATGACGTGCGCTTACGCTATCGATGCCGCCAAAATCGTAGGAACTGGGCTGGAAACCGCAGAAACGTTCGAATCGGCATCCGCAAAAACGGTGCAATGGTATTTGAACACAAAACTGGTGGCAAAATGTGTTGAACGGCAGCTACCGTTTGGAACGTCTGGGCAAGCTCTAAACCATACCCGCCCTACATTGCAAACAACAGTCATCATCGAAAAAGGTATTTCCATGCATTCTCTGTCCCGCATAGTCTTATCGGCAACTTTGACCTCAGCCTTGTTCGTCTCTATGCCAGTTCTGGCAAAAGAAACGGCATCATGCCGCACAAACGACTGTTAAAAAGATGACAAAAGCCGATGGCAGCACTATTGAGCGGGCAGTTGTCATCATTAAAGACGACACTATGCGCGAGCATTGGCGCCGAAAACCGCTGGATTGCAGAAAATATGCCGGGATACCGCAAAGTCGGACAAGCCCTGTTGCAGCAAAACGGCGGAGTCTATGACCGTATTGATGTGCAAAATGAAGCAGGCGACATCCGTTCCGTTTACTTCGATATCAAAAGCTTCTTTGGTATGGTAAACGGCAAGCCTTTGAAGCAAAAGGTCGTCTGAAAACATTAGCCATGCACAAACCATGTTTTCAGGACGACCTTTAAATCCATTTTACATTTTGCTGATTTTCAACAATCAGACCAACAAAGGACCCCATGAAAGGCATCATCCTTGCCGGCGGCAGCGCACGCGCCTCTACCCCATCACGCGGCGTATCCAAACAGCTCCTGCCGTGTACGACAAACCCGCGATTTATATCCTGTCCGTATTGATGCTGGCGGGAATACGCGAAATCTTAATCATCACCACCCCGAAGACAATCCTCTTTCAGACGACTGCTCGGCGACGGCAGCGATTTCGGCATCTCCATCAGCTACGCCGAACAACCCAGCCCGACGGCTTAGCGCAAGCATTCATCATCGGCGGAGTTTATCGACTAACGACAACGTCTGCTTGGTTTTGGGCGACAATATTTTCTATGGTCAGTCGTTTACCAAACCCCTGAAACAAGCTCGCTCTCCAAAAACACGGCGCCACCGTGTTCGTGCTCCAAGTCAAGACCCCGAACGCTTTCGGCGTCGTCGAGTTGACGAAAACTTCAATGCCTATCCATCGAAGAAAAACCAAACAGCCCAAATCCGACTAGGGCGGTAACGGGCTGATATTTCTACGACAACCGCGTCGTAGAATTTGCCAAACAAAGTCAAACCCTCCGCGCGCGGCGAACTCCGAAATCAGCACGCCTCAACCAAATGTATCTTGTGACGACGGCTCATCGTGTCCGTCCAGCTTTTGAGACGCAGCTTTGCATGGCTGGACACCGGTACGCACGAAAGTCTGCACGAAGCCGCCTCATTCGTCCAAACCGTGCAAAACATCCAAGACCTGCAAGTCGCCTGCTCTCGAAGAAATCGCCTGGCGCAACGGCTGGCTTTCAGACGAGCGTGCTTGGAAGAACTCGCCCGCCCGATGGCAAAACCAATACGGTCAATACCTGTTACGCTTGTTGGCGGGCATAAACCGCTAAGCTCAATCTATTGTATTCACGACATCAAGCGTAGTTTTTCTTGATTCGTTCAAGTGGAATTGAAAATATGAAAATCGTGATACCACCATTCCCGAAGTCAAACTTTTAGAACCGCAAGTCTTCGGCGACGCGCGCGGCTTCTTTATGGAAACCTTCCGCGACGAACGTGTCAGGCCAACGTCTGCGACCGCACCTCTCGTGGGAAAACCATTCCAGTCAGGCAAAGGCGTATTACGCGGCCTGCGATACAAAACCGAAAAACCGCAGGCAAACTCGTCCGCGCCGTTGTCGGCGAAGTGTTTGACGTCTGCCGTGCGAAGACTCGCCGACTTTTCGGCAAATGGGCAGGCGAAATCCTGTCGGCTGAAAACAAACGCCATACGTACCTGTAGGTTTCGCACACGGCTTACGCGTTTTTGAGCGATGAAGCCGAATGTTTACAAATGCACGGACTATTACAACCCGAAAAGCCGAGCATTCGCTGATTTGGAACGACCCGACCGTCGGCATCGAATGGCCGCTGGCGGCAACCCAACCTGTCGCCCAAAAGACTTGGCGGGTAAAAATCTTGGCAGAAGCTGAAACCTTTGTAGGTCGTCTGAAAACGATTGCAGGCGGTTATCCCATTTGCCCTTATGCGGCAGAATCAGGATAATGCGCCTGCATCGATTATTCTCAAACCCAAACGGCAAACACCACAATTTTACGATTTACGACTTTCTCCGTTCGCAGGTTCGATTTTCAGCGGTTATGCGCTGGCATCGATATTCTGTTTGGCACTCAGTGCCGCACCCGTCGGCTTCCTCGTGATGCGCCGTATGATTCGGTCGGAGACGCATTAAGTCATGCTGTTTTTGCCCGGATCGCGATAGGTTATATTTTTCGCCGGTTTGAGTCTGTTGGCAATGAGTATCGGCGGCTTTTGCTCGGCAGTTGATGGCTCTTTTGAGGACGGTCAGCCGTTTTACCACTCTTTTGAAGAGGATGCCAACTTTGCCGCATTTTATTTTGAGACAGTCTGGCAATCGGCGTCATCTTGGTCAGCAAACAGAAGGACGGGCAGCGTGCATTTACTGCATTTGGTGTTCGGTTCCGTCTTGGCAGTGGAGCATCCCCTGCAGACAACTGATTTGCCATCGCTGCGCGCATAACTGATCATCGTTTGCAATCATCTACCGCCCTTGTCTTGAAAGCATAGACCCTCTGTTCCTGCAGCCGTTGGCGGGAAGGGCTTTTGGCATGTCGTGTTTCAGAGTGCTGGTGAGTTGGTGACGGCTGTCGGCTTTCAGAGCACGCTGATGTCGGATCGGGCTGATGATGTTGCGCCATTACCGCCCGCTTGTGGGCACAAATGGGGATGTTGATTTTGTGTCGGTCTTGCTGGCACTCTCTGCGCCTTTGCAGGCTTGCTGTTTTCGTATCACGTCGAAATACCGTCGGTCCTCGCCATTATTTTGTGTGTTGCGGGCGTCTTATCTCTGTCCGTCATCTTCGCGGCAGCGAAGGCGGCATATTGACCAAATGGATACGCAGCAAAACACCGCACTGCTTTGACGGCAAGCCATACTCTCCAAAACCAATCAACCCATCAATCCATTGTTCCTGACTCGGTTTCATTGCCCAACTGAGGTCGTCTGATCACCCTCGGTTTGAACTACTCAAATCTTTGGACACTCGCACCTATTCAGGCGTTCTGTGCAAGCTGGGTTTGTATGCGACAGATGATCAGCTCAAACCGCAAATGCGCGGTTGTAGTAATCCATATGGTCATCTATCTGCTTCAATTCATCTCCGTCAATTCACCCGCGTTATAGATAAACTCGTCTTAACACCGCAGCAGCTTTCCATCGGCGCATTGTCCCAACAGTTCGCCTTTCGCGACATGCTGAACCATGGAATGCTCCTGCGCAATTTCTACCCGCGCCGTACGGTACGGCACACGGTCCTGAATGAAGCATCGTTCTTTTATCAGTCGACGGGGCGGCTTTTCGAGCATTTCCTTCACCATTTCGCTGTCGAGCTCTGCGGCGCAGGCGTAGGCGACGATTTCTCGGTTGAACAAGTCCGGGACGGCGAGGGTACGGTTAGCCGCCGTCGCCCCTTTGAGTTCGGTCACGTCGGTCAGCCATTTTTCGTTGGGCTTTCGGGCCTGAACCGGCGTTTTGAGGAGGGTTTTCCGATATTTTCGCCCATGCGGGATGGCGGTAGGCTTTTTCGCCCGACATGAGGGCTTTCAGTTCCAATCGCCTTCATCAACCGCGCCGCTTTTTGCGGGTTCCAACCCAATGCGGCGGCACGCGCCTTTGTCCGTAGCGTCCCTTTATGCCGCCGGTAGGTTTTCGACAAGGAGGGCTTTGTCGGCGCGTCGGGGTCGGCCCGATCTGTAGTGCAAATGCTGCTTTTGGGCGAGTTTGCGATGTGCAGCGAATATTTGGCGGTGTTGCGCTCGGTGTTTGACGGTGGTTTTGTCCTTTGCGGTCCGCTTTTGGCTGAGGGCTTCACCTTTAGGTAGGCGACCTTCGCGCATAGCACAACTCTTCAATAAGCTCTGCCTGTGTCAGTCGGGTTTATCTGCGATGAAGGGTTTTTGCGGTGTTGTATGGTTTTGGATTGGGATGTTCGAGTGCGCCGATACCGCCTTCTTGATAGGCGCGTATCCCATCGTCTCAGGTGGGTTCGAAATGCCGTAGTGGTTCGCGGTACGCTGTTGGCGCGTATATGCAGGTAGTGAGTACGGCTTTGGTATTTGGTGTAATGTATGTTGCTCATAGCAGCACCTTGTGAGTTGGAGGGGATGTCAACTTGGGGTGCAGTTCAGTTTTCGACGACCTTGCCATGAATCACACTCCACCGCCCTTCATCCTCCGCTTACGGTAGAAAATTGATTATTCCCGTCCCAGCCTTGAATCATGCGAAAAATAGTAATACGCTTTTCCAGCAGACCATACCGCCCGACCAACTCCCTCAAAAGAAAGCACGAAACATGGCGTTAATCGTACTACAATACGGCGGCACATCGTAGGCTCGCCTGAACGCATTAAAAACGTAGCCAAAGCGTGTCGCCAAAGCCCCGCGCCGAAGGACACGATATCGTTGTCGTCGTATCCGCCATGAGCGGCGAAACCAACCGCCTGGCTGTACTGGCGCACGAAATGAGACATCCCGATCCGCGCGAGCTGGACGTAGTCTTGTCCACCGGCGAACAAGTGACCATCGGCCTTGGCAATGGCATTGAAAGACATCGGCGTGGGATGCCAAGAGCTGCACCGGCTGGCAGTCGCCCTCAAAACCGATACTTCCACACCAAAGCCCGCATCAGCGATCGATGACGAAAATGCGCGCCGACCTCGCCGAGGCAAGTCGTCATCGTCGCCGGCTTCCAGGCATCACAGCGGCGAGCGGTGATATTTTCCACACTCGGACGTGGCGGTTCCGACACTCCGCCGTTGCGCTGGCTCGCAGCCCTCAAAAGCGGACGAATGCCAAACCTATACCGACGTGACGGCGGTTTAATACCGACCCCCGCGTCGTGCCCTGAAGCGCGCCGCAGTGATACGGTTATTTGAAGAAATGATCTGAACTGGCAAGCCTCCCGGTCTCGAGTTTTGCAAATCCGTTCAGTAGAATTCGCCGGATACAGTGCGCCTGCGCGTACTGGGAGCAGCCTGCAAGACGGCGGCAACGCACCTTAATTACCTTTTGAAGAGGACGACAACATGGAAAGAGCTGCCGTAACCGGTATCGCATTCGATAAAAACCAAGCCTGCATCAACGTACGCGGCGTACCTGACAAAACCCGCGTCGCCTATCGATTTTGGGCGCGGCTGTTGATGCCAACATCGAAGTCGACATGATCATCCAAAAATGTCGGCAGTGAAGGCACTACCGATTTCTCCTTCACCGTACCGCGCGGCGAGCAAACAAACCATCGAAATCCTGACCAAACTGCAAGACAGCATCGGCGCGCGCTGCCATCGACGGCGACGATACCGTGTTAAAAGTCTCCGCAGTCGGTTTGGGTGATGTGTTCGCGATCGCTTGCTGCCAAAATCTTCCGCACCGCTCGCAGCAGAGCATCAACATCCAAATGATTTCTACCTCAGAAATCAAAGTTTCGTCTTGATTGACGAGAAATACATGGAACTCGCCACCATGCGTCTGCATATAAAGTGTTTGATCTAGCTAATCAAGCTAGATGGCGAAAGGTCGTCTGAAATTTTATTTTTCAGACGACCTTTTTGAGAAAACAAATCAGGTTGAATTATATCCGATAATATCTTTCAGCTGTTTATCTGATATCTCCTCCATAAGCAAAATCTAAAAAGTAGTAATTAATTTTGAATTTCGACAAGGCAGTGAGACCCTGCAAAATTCCCCAAATCCCCTGAAATTCACCCGAAGACATTTAGAGTTTTCTCACTGAGCACCTTCTTCCAGCAAACCGCACGCCTAATCGCTGAACACATCGACCGATTCCCATTGCTAAAGTTGGATCAGGGTGATTGATTGGCAGCCGATCGGTATCAGCACCTGAATCGTCAATCCGTTACCTGAGACTCTGCAAAAAGTCTGGATCATCAATAATTTTAAAAGGCTGTTGTAAAGGTTTAGGGAGTTATCATCCAGTTCGACCGGCATTTCTTCTAAATCCTTTAATGTATTGCTTTGCCGTCTTCTAAGTATTCTACTAGCAGAAAATAGACGAAAACACGGCATCCCAATGCATCAGCAAGATATTTTTAAGATAGCCTCACTGTATCCTTGATTGCGTTCTCAAGATTGGGAGATATTACTTTTTCAGTATTGACAAAAATCAGTAGGTTGCTGCTGTGTCCAGTTTTTGTTTTCTCAAAAATCTAATTGCACGACTTATATTCATGCAAAGATATTAGAGAAATAGATCCAGTGAAATTGTATTGCCGTACTTCTGACATAAAAATACTTTAAATGCAATACTTCATACAGTTTTACTGTACTTTTCTGTATGAAAACTTTAAATTTTAGTGTACAAAATTGAAAATTAAACACTATCTCTTTTGTTGGATTTTCACCAGTGATGTTATTAACTGGTTGGTGTGGGGGCTTACCTCTGCTGCGATTCAAGTGATGCAGAAGATTTTGGTTACAAAAACTCGATTAATCAACGCTCATTTCTTTTTAGTCAATTTGTTCTTCATTGATAATGTGGAAAAACCGCCGTTAATCATGATGCCGATCAAGAGTATGTTCTGCTAAATTGACTACAACAAAGGAAGTGAAAAACATCACTTACCTGATCAAATGGCAGAATAAGATAAAAGTAGTTTCTACAGAAATCAATTAGATATTAGAGCGATACAAATGAAGGGACAAATTTTTAGACTTTTCCAATTCAAAACGGTGTGGTCTGATCAATGGGAGGATGGTGGCGTTATCCATTTTTAAAAGCGAAGAATGGAAAAGAACAAAAACATTCCTACTGGGGCATGAATGGTGATTTTGATATTAATGAGATGGTCGTGTCATTGGTATTACAAGGGCACTAAATAGTAGTTCATCTAATAGTGTCGTAAATGCATCAATAATGTAGCACAATCCAGAAATGAAAATGACAATTATCACTGTTTTGCCTTTATGAAAACGCTATATCCATAAACGTTATGCACACTCAGGAGAGCATCCAAAAGAATTTTGGGGATATACACTCTTTAAAATAATGCAGATTTTCCATTTTTATTGGCAATAATGTCTGAAAGCTAGCAGAAGTCTCAGATCTATCCTCCTGTATTACCTATTTGCTCGCTGTAATTATTCCATCTTTATCTGTTGGTATTCGCCGCCCATGACAGTCGGAAAATCAGGTTGGTGGTTTCTCATTATACTGATTCCAATTATTGGCCCAATCTGGTTAATTGTTTTTAATGTGCCAAACCATCCCTTCAATGGGGATAATCACTGAGTATGTGCTGAAAACTAACCTCCTAGAGTAAGGCCATTTGAGCAAAAATGTGCTCTAGATGGCCTTTTCCCAATGAATAAAGCAAACTTTTTCCTTCCTCATTTTCAGTTTTACTGATACTAATACTTTTCAAAAATCATAAACCTGCAGTAACCAATCTCCATCCCTAAACCACTTGAAAACCAAAAAGTTTTCCTATAGTCTGAAAATAAGAAACCTTTTTACGTGTCGACTCACAGATTATCAACGCAATATTTATGAGCTATGACTGCTTTCATCCGCTTCGTTTCAGTAGGCGAGCGACTGCACTTTGACTGCCAGCGCGCTACCGCACAAACCTGTTGCTGAAAAACGCGTCCGCGGTGCAGTCGTCCAAAAGGCAAGGTCATGCTGCCAGCCGGGTATGCCAAAATGATTAACGACTCCGGAGCCTGATCCGAAAATCGTGGAGCTGATCCCTGCTCAAAGTGAAATCGCTACGACGGGCGGGATCGTAGTAAATTTTCTACGAAATCGTTTTACAGTCTCATTCAGAATTGATGGCAGCACAAGATGAATTTTAAACGGAGCTGGAGAAATTGACACATTCCTCCAGAATTTTTGAAGCTGCAAGCTACTGAGGAGTGGAAAAAGCTACGAAGATTTTGGATGCTGATTTTCGCGATCCTGAAATTAAAGCAGTGGTTAACTGGAGGGTCGAAATCAATATATTGACAAGTCATGTTTTGAATATTTGATAAAACATCAAAAACCTTGATGGGTGAAGGAGAAAAAGATCCTGAAAATAAACCGATTGGGTAATGGCTTTTCGAGAAAAACAAAATAAAAGCTCAGGAAGAAATTAAGAAGCAATACAGAAATGTTGAAAGCCATCCATTAAAGTGAAAAATATTCCTATATCCTCTCAAAGGTCGTCTGAAAACGCTACCAAGCCGTTTCAGACGACCTTTTGCAAACTGATTGATAACATATTAAAAACCATATCCCAAGCCTCGCCGAAATATGCCATAATAGCCACGCAGCGCTACGCCGCATCTGAAAGAAAACCTAACCCCACAAGAGAATATCCATGACTCAAAGCGACCGTCATCTAGCACCCATACCGACGAAGCCTCGCGCTGGCGACCCAATCCTGCTGCTGATTGTGCAGGCGTACGCCGCCGTGCGGTATCGAAGTCAAAACCAGCGATATTTCCTGTCCGGCCGCATTCTGGCGTGCGTTCCCCGAATGACTGCTGACCAGCGCAACGCGTACCCGATGCACTCGCCGAGTTGGGCGAACTGGTGAAAGCGGCCCTGACGCCAACGTAATCAAACGCTGAACATCAGTGCGTCCGTACCGCAACCAACCGCCGTAGTGAAGAATTGCAGGGCAAAGGTTGCTGTCCTCGACTATCCCGCCGATCCGCAAACCGACGAAGAAAAAGCGGTGCGCGAACGTTCGACTGCATCAACAGGCGGCCAATCCCGCTTTTACGTGAAGGCAACTCCCGACCGCCGCGCGCCGAAAGCGAGTGAAAACTTTGCCATCCGCACAGCATGGGCGCATGGACGAAGACTCAAAACCCAGTTAGCCACGCATGCAAGTGGCGACTTTTTCCATACGAACAATCTGTTACCGTACCTGATGCGACTTCCCGCATCCATCGTGTTCACCGACAAACAAGGCAAAAGAGCTACTGCCAGGAGCCGTCGTTCGAAAACCGGCGAGAATCATCGACGCGACCGTGATGAGCAGCCCTGTCGCCTTCCTTGTGAACAAGTGCAAGACGCGAGGCAGTAGGCGTTTTGTTCTCGCGGTACGTGAAAAGCTACCATGATGAAAGTGTCCGACCTGATTATCTTCGGACACGCTGTCAAAAGTGTTCTTCGCGTCTGTTTTTGAAAAATTCGGCGACAAACCGGCTGCCGCAGGCGTCATCGCGCATCACAGCTTCGGCAACCCGGCTCGCCAATCTGGACAAAACTGATGCGGACACCGCGCGCCGTCGAAGCCGAAATCGCTGCTCGTTTACGCCGCCAACCCCTGATTTCGGCTATGGTCGATTCCGACGAGTATCACTAACCTGCACGTCCCCAGCGACGTCATCGTTGATGCTTCCATGCCTGCGATGATTCGCAACTCCGGTCGAATGTGGGACAGACGGCAGTGCGCAAGACACGAAAGCCGTGATTCTCGACAGCAGCGCAGCGTTTATCAAGCAACCTACGACTTCGCTGCGAACACGGCGCGCTCGATCCGGATAAACCATGGGTACCGTTCCCAACGTCCGGTCTGATGGCTCGGGCGGCCGAAGAATACGGTTCGTACTAATAAAACCCTTTCGAAATCGAAGCTGACGGTCAAGTTCAAAGTCATTGATGCGCGGAAAAGTCCCTGATGCAGCACGACGTTGAAGCAGGACGACTCTGGCGTAGTGAGCAAACCAAAGAGCGCCCGTCAGAGCGCGTTAACTGCCGCCGTAACCGCGCCCGCCTGAGCAACACGCCCGTGCGTTTGGCTGACGAAAACCGTCCGCATCGATAAAGCCCGCTCGCCAAGGTTAGCTACCTGCTCGAACTGGATACCGACGGCCTCCGACATCCAAAGTGTCCTCGCCCTCGAAGAAGCCGCCAGCTCAGCCCGGCCGTCTGAAAAACGGCGAACACCATTTGCGAAAACTCGGCAACGTCCTGCGGCGATTATCTGACCGACTCTGTTCCCTGATTTTGGAACTCGGCACCAGCGCGAAAATATGCTGTCCATCGTTCCTTTTGATGAACGGCGGCGGTATAGTTTGAAACCGGCGCGGGCGGCTCGCACCGAAACACGTCCAACAGTTCCTCGAAGAAAACCACCTTGCGTTGCGGACTCGCTGGGCGAGTTTCGCGCGCTCGCCGTATCGTTTGAACATCTGGCGCAAAACCGCGCTAAATGCCTGGTCCTCGCCGACACGCTGACGTAGCGCACGAAAACTGCTGTTGAACGACAAACTCGTCAAACGCAAGCAGGCGAACTGATATCATGTAGCCATTCTACCTCACCTCTATTGGGCGCAAGAACCGGCGGCGCAGGATAAAGACGCGGAATTGAAAGCGGATGACTTTGGTCAAACATCGTTGGCGGGAAAACGGAAGCCAAAAATCGTTGCCGAGCGTTTCTGCCGCACAAGGCAAAAGCAGCGGACATCGCGGCGACATACGCCCCGACACCGGAGCCGCCCGGCTATGGTGCCCGAGCGAAACGTTCAATCAGGCATTAGCAAAGCGCGTGCGGTAAAGCATTAGGGTAAAGTTGTAGATGAGGTCATCGCAAAAACCCGTATTTAAAGGTTTTCGGGACGACCTTTTAAATAACTCTAGCCAGCACGGCGTTGCCTCGCCTTAGCTCAAAGAGACGATTCTCCTAGGTGCTGCTGCACCAAGTGAATCGGTTCGTACTATCTGTACTGTCTACTGGCTTCATCTGCCTTGTCTCGATTTAGAATTTAATCCACTATGTTGCGGCGCATTTGAAACTAGCAGAACTCAAAGACCGTCCGAAAAACGGGCGGTCTTAGATATTGGGGAGAATGCATTATTCAGTTGCGCTTGCTCGGTGTGGTCGGTGCAACTGGTTTTCCAGTGAACGAAAGCACGCTTTTGCGGCTTGAAAGATAGCCACCGTTCACGATGTTGCATCATTATTTTCTTTTCTATTATTTGGATTATTCTGTTCTGCAAACCGATGCTCCTATCACCATTTATTTTTCAAATAAAATATGTAGTACAGTTACTGGAGATGCTATGGAGGACATCATAAATGCTTTGATCCGTTGATGAACAGAGGATGTAAATTTATGATTTTATTCTTTAATCGGGAAATACGGACTGACCTGATTTTGCCATAGCCAGTCCGGGCCTTTATATAGTAGATTAACTTTAAACCAGCACGGCGTTGCCTCTCGTTTTAGCTCAAAAGAGAACGATTCTCTGGTGCCGAAGCACCGAGCGAATCGGTTCCGTACTATCTGTACTGTCTGCGGCTTCATCGCCTTGTCCTGATTCTGAAGTTAATCCACTATATTATTCCGTCAATAAATTTAATAGCCCGATATTTATCAACTGTTTCTGAATAACATCAGTTAGGGACGTCCGGTGCCGAGCTTTTTGTTCAACTCTTGCTCAACCAATCCCGAACAAAATTGCTTGTCAAAGACGGCGGATTAGTGCCGACTTGATATTGGTCAGCCGTCAGCGGCTGAATCGGCGTCATGCCATCCATCAGGGTTACGTACCGTTTTCATCGGCTGAATTCAAATTTGGTATCGCATATGGCGATGATCCGCGTGATTTTGCTATTCTGCGGCTTCCGTATAGCTGAATGGCTTTAGCGCACTTCAGCCGCTAACTTACCGATAATGGGTTCGCATTCTTCAAAACTGATGTTTTCATCATGATCACCGACGGCAGTTCGGTGACGGGGTAAAATCACCTGGAAAGTTGCTGCTTTTTTCATCCTTCGGGAAGTTTGATGCCGCAGACAGAACTGGTGGTAATCTTTCACCGCTACCTGCCAAATAACCGCGCACAATCGCCCTACTTTTGACGAGGAGTCAGTTTTTCGGCAACAACCGCGCGTTTCGATGGCTTTGGTTTCATGTTCAGCACACGTCATAAAATCGTCGATTTATAAACATTTTGCACGATATAGCGTTCTGAAACCAGAAATTAAATTCGTCGACATTTCTCCTTACCCGAATCGGATTGTCTAAAAATCACGTCAAATCGCAGACAGTTTGGTCGGATGCGACTCATCAACATGCGTTTGCTGTCGATTTCGTATAAATCGCGTACTTTTTCCCGAGCAAATCTCTTTTCAAGCTGATTCTGACATTTCAGGTTTCTCCCTTCGCTGACTCGGTTTAAAACAGGATTCCGTTATTTTATCCGAATGTGGATTTTGGAGTCGATTGTTGAAAAACAGGTCGTCTGAAAAACGTTTTACACGGATGCAGGGCTTTCAGACGACCCATATCAATCTAGCATAGCTAATCAGAGATTAGATAGAACTTGGGTTTGTTGACGCTGTCTGTATAGCTGACAGAGAGTAGTAATCGGCATGACCGGTTACTTGTAAGTGCTGCCATCGGCAAACCTGAAGTTTTTCTGATCTTATGGTTGTTACCGGAGAACCAGTCGTCACGGATAGTGACAGTGTCACCGCTGCCGACAGATACAGTCAGGCTGTTGCCTGTTTTGCTCAACAACACGTCGGAAGCAGGAAATACCCTTTGCCGAAATTGCAGGGTATCGTTACCGCTTTTCGTCTTGATGGTGTCGCGACCGGTAACCTTTATCGAAGAAGTAGGTATCGTCGCCGGTACTGCCGATCAGGACATCGCTGCCGATGCCGCCGTCGAGGTAGTCGTTACTGTCTTTACCAACCAGCAGGTCATCGCCTGCCGCACAGGTGGTTGTTGCTGGAGTTGCTGATGTCGTTGTTCAGAGCGTTACCGGTACCGTTGAGGCTTGCCGGAACTTGCAGAACAGGGTTCAACGTTGTCGGTCAGGGGTAGTCGATTACGCTGCAGAACAGTATCGATACCGCCGCTGGCATTACCGTACTCGATAACCTGGTCGCCTTTATGATCAACAAAGTAAACGTGCCGTTACCGTCACCACCACGCATGATGTCAGCGCGGCACCACCGTTCGCCCAGGTGAGTCGTTGCCTCACCGCCGTTTGCAGGCGGCTCCTTTACCGCTCACCGTACATGGGAGTCACCGTTGTTACCGCCTTTCGCAGGGGTGTCGTTAGTGCTGCCGCCGTAAATTATGCCGTCGACCGTCGCCGCGCAAATCAGCGTCTTCGCCGCTTGTACCGTAAATGGTGTGCCTTTCTTATCGGTACCACAGTTTTGGTTGCGCTGTTTTGACTTTTTGTCGCACCTCGTCAACACGTGATGATGTTACCCGGATTTTTGTCGTCATGTCCGTAGGTATTGTAAGTTGGTTTTGATCGTCAACGCAATCTTTGCAGTCTTTATCGTTAGGTTTAGGCCAGCGGTGTTTGGTTGATGGTTTAGTGCCGGCTGCGGCTGAGGCTGGGGCTTAGCTGCGGCTGAGGCTGTGGCTGCGCGCTTAGGTTGTTGTGGTGGGCTGAGGCTGTGGTTTGAGCTCAACTGCGTGGGCAGTAAGGATCAACATGCTTCTGAGTGAACCGGTTTTGAGCCGGTTTAGGGAGTAATAAGGTTTTACTGCGTTGCAGTTGAAATCGATGATGATGCATATGCACGCAGGTTTCGGCGGAGGCAGTAGGCGCCATGACCGAATTTCACGTGAGGCATTTTGAAGCCGTGTGAAGAACTGTAGCTAGGGAAACCGCGCTGTAACTGAAACCGCCATGGCTCGGTGGGGTAGGCGATTGCACGGTTTGGACCGGAGGGCAATATGCGTTGAAGTGGCTTTTGGATGAGTAGCTAGTGATAAGTCATAATAAGTCACCCCCAGAATATAATTAAAAAGTGCATAGCCTTTTGACATACAGACCAGCCAAACTGCTCTACATTGTTATTTTAGTGATATTTCGCAGAAAACTTACATTCTCGTCGCTAACGGTAAAATTACTGATAAATGGAAATTTATCCATGATAATGAACAATATTACATTGGAAACCAACCTGTTATTTTCATCATGACGCAATATCATGACTATTATTTTAACCAAATGAAAATACACATGCGCCATAAAATATTCATTCATATTTCAATAGTTTTTAAGAATTGCTAGTTTTTACTCAATCCCGCCTCATTTTCTCATTCAATTGAAAATCTCCCTCCCATCCTTACCCATCAAGGTTTTATTGCATTATCATTTATTTTGACATACGAATATAATTTCATTTTTACACTTTAATTTTTCATCTACAAAACAAACAGATAAATCACCGAACTATATCAATCTTGATTACCGCATAACAATCCGTTGCCAAAGATGACAGGGTCGTCTGAAAATACGTTTCAGACGACCTTTGGGTACCACTCAAATCCATTGGCTGCAAACCAGTATCAAAATTGCACTCCGTTGCGCATTGGAAATTGCTCGTTCATTCTCAACACTGAAATTTGCCTTCATATACTGCCCGAAAAGTTTCGCGGTCATACTTTTGCGGGAAACGCTTCAACGTAGCGTTATAGGTGCGGACAACTGAATATAGTTGTTCTGCTTGATTAATCTGGGTTTTCCGCCTCTTCAAGACGCGTAGTCAGACGCTGATAATTCAAGCTTCCGCCAAAAAGCGATAATATGGTCTGAAATCAGCGTCATTTGCGGCCAAAATTCCGCTCAATTCTCCTGAACCTCGTGAAAACGCTCAATTTCGCCGGGCTGGCAGCCTCCAGATTCAGATTCATACGGACCGCCCGACTTTGAACGTCAGACAATCCTGAACAAAATATCCTCTCAGGGCCGGCATACGTCTGTAACGATATTCGATAAATCGGACACCAATGCCGAACGCTGACCGTATTGTTTCATCATTTCCACCTAGCATGTTTGATATCCTGTAGCTTTGAGCATGCATCACATAACAGCTGCGCCCGACAACACTACCTATTACCAATACTGCCACACTATCGGCCACCATTTTTCCCACATCAACCACATACTCCGTGAATATACTGCAATCATTCCTTACTGCATTCATTTTTCAGACGACCCCAATCTCGTATAAGAGGTCGTCTGAAAACCACCGACAGTATATCTCTAAGCTGTCCCTACCCGGATAAAAATCAAACAAACAAAACGTATTTTCAGATAATCGGTATCGCTAGCGAAGTTTTGACTATAATATATCAGCATTGGCAGACTCCCTACCGCATCGGATTTATATGGATTAACTTTAAACCAGCTACGGCGTTGCCTCGCCTTAGCTCAAAGATACGATTCTCTGCTGTGCCGACGCATCGCGAATCGGTTCCAGTGCTATCTGTACCTGTCTGCGGCTTCGTCGCCTTGTCCTGATTTTAAAGTTAATCCACTATATTATTCCTCTTGCAAAATCAGCATGATTTTAGGTTTAAACCGCTTTCTATCTTTTCGAAAACAGGCGGAGCTCGTTGAAAAGTGAAAAATGGAAGCATCTCAGCTTTCATTTCTACGCAGGGATGATGCAGTTAAGATGTCCAGCCTGAATTTGCAAAAGGTCTATTTCACTAAAATGGTCTTATTAGCGGTCAAACATCTGCCCAAACTGACTCTCCAATCTGTTTTGTTCGTATTGTTTGTCAGCGTTCCCGAATGAATTCGGACACTTGCCCGCTCGTTCCAATTGCCGTACTATCCGGCAATACTTTTTAAAACTTTCAAACGAGGAGAAATCCATGGCGAAACCCCGTGCTAACCGGTCGAAAGCGACACTGGCGCGTTGCTTTCGCGACCGCCTCGCCTGAAAATGAGAATTGATTGCCACCGATTCGACATCCTTGGATATTACAGATACCGAAGCCGTCCCGCATGGTCTACTTTCCAAACCCGACGCCATAGTCAATGCAGCAGGCCTTTTACCGAAGTCGATAAAGCAGAGGCCTGCGTCAGTACCGCATTTGCCGCCAACGCCACCGCCGTCCACAACCTCGCCTCTGCCGCCCGCCTGCCAAGCCCGCTTTATCCATATCTCACGGACTATGTGTTCGACGGCACAAAACAAGACTCGCATAAAGAGCAAGACATACGCATCAACCGCGCGTGTATGGGCGCACGAAAAGTCTCAGGCGAACTGCTCGCCTTGGCAGCCAATCCGGACAGCGCATCAGTCCGTCAATCTCATGGCTATTCAGCGAATACGGCAACAACTTTGTCAAAACCATGATCAGACTAGCAGGAGAACGTGACAACCTCCTCCATCGTTCATGACCAAACAGGCAGCCCTACTTTATGCCGACGACCTTGCCCAAGCCATCATTGCATTGCTGCAGCAACCCGTTGTCCTACGCTAGTATCACTACGGCGGCGTACACCCGGTAACATGGTATGACCTGCCCAAGCCATTTTCCAAGCAGCGCAACAGCAAGACCCTGATTCTAAAATTCTACAACTGAACGCTATCACGACCGACTCACCCCTACCTCCGCTCCTGCGTCCTGCTTACAGCATTATGGACCGCCAAAATATGAAAAACGAATGCGGCATCAAGGCATCCGATTGGCAAAAAGCGTTAAATGAAATCATCGTGATGTTGATAACTGATCAGCACCTTCGTTGATAAAACAAAAGCACCGCAAAAACGAAGCGGTCTTTGTTTTACCCAGGATATACTGGCAGCAGAACAGAAATGTCGTATCACCATTACCAACTCTCGTGGGTCGTCTGAAATTTCAGACGACCCCATTTAGTCAATAACGCCCAATTCCTGCAACTCCTGCAACACCCCATCCTCGTCCACGCTCGGCATACAGAAATTTTTGCACAGTCTTTGCCTCAGCTCTCGCCATTCCCCATTGCTACTCCAAATCCGACAGCAGACAACATTTCAAGTCGTTGATAGCCAAACTGCCATAACATCCTTCATTTCAATCCCCAGCTGCCTACGGCATGAGCGAATCTCCTCTGCCTTAGAACCTTCAGAACGAAGCATATCCATGGCACATTCATGCCACCGAACCAATTTAAACTCCGTTTTGTTGAATTTCATCTTCAATGGCGCGTTCTTGATTTGAGCCTGCAAAGATCAGCATTTGATACACTTTTGCCCGATGTGAAAATATTCTTTATCCACCAAAAATCGGGAAAAATATGCGCCAATGCATCTTTAACAAGCGATGAAGGGCTGAAACCGCAATTTCATTGTTATTCATAAAGGCGTAATCAATATTTTTATTGTCCAACGACGCATATTTCCATCATATTCGCAGAATCCATCGGATATTCCTGCAATACTTCCCCATGAAACGACGTATATTGCCCATAATGGTCACCAGCATATCGATTCCGCTTTACGGATCAGCTCCTGCACTTTTTCGGAATAGCCGCAGGAGGACGACCCGTTGCAATCGCGGTCAATATCCCTTTCTCTTTCAACGCCGCCGATTGCTTTATAAACGGAGGCCTCAGGGTATCGGTATATTTCCGATAGAGGGTGTCATCAATATCAAAGAAGATAATTTTCGATTTTTCATAAGCAGGCAAACAAAAGTTTCATCATTTCAAAGTTCGGCTATTGTACCGTCAACCTAATCAAAAGAATATCTGCCTGATATATGTGGATTAACTTTAAACCGGTACGGCGTTACCTCGCCTTAGTTCAAAGAGAACGATTCTCTAAGGTGCTGAAGCACCAAGTGAATCGGTTCCGTACTATCTGTACTGTCTGCGGCTTCGTCGCCTTGTCCTGATTTAAATTTAATCCACTATATCTAAATATTCACGACCACAAACAACCAGAGTTTTATCTTTTCGGAGATACTAAAGACAAGCCCCTGAAAAATCAGGGCTTATCAAAATCTGACACGCCCACGGGGAATCGAACGGTTACCGCCGTGAAACGGGCGATGTCTAACCGCTAGACGATGGCGCAGAGATATCTGTTGGCGCACCCGGAGCGATCTCGAACGCCCGACCCTCTGGTTCGTGGCCAGATACTCTATCCAACTGAGCTACGGGTGCACTGAAAGAAAGATTTGGATTATATTTTCCCATATATGACTTGTCAAGGGTTTTCTTGGATAAACGATGTGCAAAAGTGTGAGAATACTGCCCTGTTGTGTGAATTCAGGAATTTAGGATGTTTCATCTTTCTCGCTGGTTGAGATTATCGGAAGCTTTTTACCCGATTGAACCGCCCTGTTGTGGTCGTTGATTTAGAATCTACCGGCGGCAATCTGTATCAAGACAGAGTGACGGAAATTGCTTTTTCTGCGCTTTGAAAACGGCCGGGTAGAACTATTACGAACAATTGATCAACCCAGGGAAGCCGATTCCTGAATTTGTCGTCCAACTGACCGGCATTACCAACGAAAATGGTGGCGCAGGCTCCCGCTTTCGACCAAATCGCCTCCGACATACTGCCTTTACTGCGCGGCTCTTTTGATTGTGGCGCACAACAGCCGTTTCTGACTACACCTTCCTGCGTCATGAATTTTGTCGGGCGAGGCATCGATTTTGCCGCTCCGGCGTATGCACCGTCCAACTGTCCCGCCGTCTGTACCCTCAATTTTATAAACACAATCTTGACAGTATTATCAGCAGGATGGAATCCAAACGGACGATCGTCACCGTGCATTAGCGGATGTTTTGGCGCTTGCCGATTATTTGGAACACAGCCTGAAAGAGAAAAACCTCCGATGAATGGGACAATCATTGCCGTTCGTTGATGAATCCGAAAATGCTGCCGACTCAGCTATCCGATTCTTTGACGGCAAAACTCATTCATTACCGATACGGTAGGCGTACTTGTCTGGTTTTGACCATTCAGGAAAAAGTGCTGTCCGTCGATGCGTATGAAAAACGTATAGCGAAATCGCCGCCCTACTCCCACAGCAAAGAAGGCTTGCAATATATTCAAAATGCCGCAGATGTGAAATTCATCCCCGCGGTAGGAGCCTGCATGCCTTGTGGTTGAAAGCTCAGGTTATGCAGGAATATCAAGAGGAGTTATCTGCACCATTTCCCTCAAGCAATTGAATCCTAAAACATTTATGACTGTTAAGTTCATACCCGACGAACATGGCATACTGAAAGCACGAATTGTGCCGCTAGACAACGGCAGCAGCACCACCCGCCCTTATGGTTTGTTTATCCACAAAAAGCGGCAAAACGCGCATTGAACATCTGGGCGCAAGAACACCATTTCTGTCGATGCCTTAACATTTTGCCCGGTCAGTCACGCAAAGGGGCGCTATGCGCCCGTGCAGGGCTGTCGGCAAGGGCTGCAATGGGACATGCCATAAAGGTGACGAATCGAAGAACAATACCGAATTCATGCGCATGGCATCCAAGCTGCCTGTTGCTGACTGGGGAAAGTGCATGAAGTGGAAATCACGGGAAACAGACGAATTATCAGGCCGCAGCGTCATCATGCGCTGCGCCGGGAGGCGCTGCTAGAGCTGCCGAACGGACACTGGTATTTTCGACAACCTGCTGCCGTCTGTATTAAAGAAATTAAATTCAAACGAGACAGACAAAACATCCGCGTTATCGCTTGAGTATAGTGGATTAACTTTTAAACCAGTACGGCGTTGCCTCGCCTTAGCTCAAAGAGAACGATTCTCTAGGTGCTGAAGCACCAGGTGAATCGGTTTCGCACTATCTGTACTGTCTGCGGCTTCGTCGCCTTGTCCTGATTTAAATTTAATCACTATATATTGACGTAAGCGGACGAACAGAGGTCGTCTGAAAAACCAAGCTGGCGTTTGAACTGCACCCCGAGTTGGACATCCCTCCAACTCACAAGGTGCAGTATGAGCAAAATATACATTACACTTCAAATACCAAGCCGTACTCCACTACCTGCATATACGCAGCCAACAGCGTACCGCGAACCACTACGGCATTTCCCTGAACCCACCTGAGACGATGGATGCGCGCCTATCAAGAAGGCGGTATCGGCGCACTCGAACATCCCAATCAAAACCATGCCCCTACACCGCAAAAACCCCTTCATCGCAGATACAGCCCGACCAAGAAAAACACAGGCAGAGCTTATCGAAGAGTTATGCTATATGCGCGCGAGAGGTCGCCTACCTAAAGGAGTTAAAGCCCTCAGCCAAAAACAGACCGAAAAGGACAAAGCCAAACCGTCCAAACACTGAGGGCGCACACACCGCTCAAATGCTGCTGCACATCGCAAACCTGCCCAAAAGCAGCTTTTTACTACCACCACCAAGACCGACCCGACCCCCGACGCAGCCGACAAAGCCCTCGCTGTCGAAACCTCACCGGCGGCATAAAGGACGCTACGGACGAGGCGCATTGCCGCAGCATTGAGTTGGAACCGCAAAAAGTGGCGCGGTTGATGAAGCAGTTGGAACTGAAAGCCCTCATACAGGCGAAAAGCCCTACCGCCATCCCGCCATGGGCGAGATATCGGAACACCTCCTCAAACGCCGGTTCAAAGCCCGAAAGCCCAACGAAAAATGGCTGACCGACGTTACCGAACTCAAAGGGAAGGACGGCAAACTGTACCTCTCGCCAATCTTGGACTTGTTCAACCGCGAGATCGTCGCTACGCCATGAGCCGCAGAGCCGACAGCGAAATGGTGAAGGAATAGCTCGAAAAAGCCGCACCCCGTCTGACTGCTAAAGGAACGATGCTGCATTCGGACGCAAGGTGTGCTGCTACCGTACGGCGGGGTATAGGGGATTGCGCGGAGCATTCCATGGTTCAAAGCACGTCGTCGTAAGGCGAACTGTTGGGACAATGCGCCGATGGAGGTTTCTTTGCGGTGTTGAAGACGGAGTGTTTCTATAATGCAGGTGAATTGACGGTAGATGAATTGATGAAGCAGATAGATGACTATATGGATTACTACAACCGGGAGCGTTGCAGTTTGAAATTGAAAAAGCTGAGTCCTGTCGCATGCAGAACCCAGCTTGCACAGAGCGCCTGAATAGCTTTTATGAGTGTCCAGATTTGGGGGCCAGTTCAGTTTTTCAGACGACCTTTTATCATTACTGAGCATTATCCAAATCTACGGCTTATCACAGCTGTTTCAAATACAAAACCTCAATCCGTCATCAGATTTAAAGCGGAACAGACAAATCAAATTGTTTCAACAAACCGACGGTTTCGTAAACGGGCAGTCCCATCACGCCGGTAAAGCTGCCCTGCAAATGTTCGACAAACACGCCGCCCAAGCCTTGGATTCCGTAGGCTCCTGCTTTATCCATCGGTTCGCCGCTTTGGATGTAGGCAGAGATTTCGTCAGGGGATAAGGTTTTGAAACGCACATCGCTGGTTTGTAAGACGCTGCGCGCTTTTGCCTTGCCAATAAACGCATACGGCGGTCAGCACTTGATGGGTTTGTCCTGACAACTGCTCAAGCATTGCGGCGGCATGCTCTTGGGTTTCGGGTTTGCCGAGGATATGGTTTTGATAGGCAACGGTAGCATCGGCGGTCAGAATGGGGAAATTCGGGCGGCATATCATGTTGTGCAAACCATTGGGCGACGGCGGCAGCGTTCTTTTCTGTTCGCCATACGCTGAACATAATCGGCGGCATTTTCGGTCAGGAAACGGCGTTTCATCGATATCGGCGGGAATGCGTCGAATTTGGTGGCCCTGAGTTTTCAAGGATTTCGCGGCGGCGCGGGCTACCGGAGGCAAGATAAAGTGTCTGCATCAAGTTTTCAGATATTTGAGATACGGATTTTGGGGATTTAATCGATAAGGCGGATAGGCATACGGAAAGGTCGTCTGAAAAGTTTTTCAGACGACCTTTCCAATCGTTAATCGTTTTTGATCCAATTGATAAATTTGGGCAACGGCATCGACCAGATTGCTGTTTTTCGAGCCTGCCTTATTGAGGGTTTGAGTGGGAGAGTGGAGGAGTTTGTTGGTCAATTGGATGGAGAGCCGCTCAATACTTCTTCCGCCGATGCCTTTGGCAAGCTGTTTCATCGCATTTTCCAAAACCTGCCTGCGGGCGCGTTCCGCCTTCGTCACGCAGGGCGCGGATAAGGGGACGCTTTGGCGGCTTTGTTGAGCGGACAAACTCACCGACCTTTTTCTCCACCATAGCTTCGGCTTCGGCAGCCGCTTTTGGCGGGCCTCCTTGCCGTTTTGGACGATGCCCATCATGTCGTCAACAGTGTGAGATAAGCGTCGCCCAGCTCCCCCACTTCGGCTTCGATATCGCGCGGAACGGCAAGGTCGAGCAGGAAACATGGGCATATTTGAGACGCAGGCGCAATGCGCGTTCCACCATGCCTTTGCCGACCAACGGAGACTGGCTGGCGGTAGAGGAAACGACGACATCGTATTCGTGCGGGATGTCGGCAACGCTCGTCAGCAGGCAAGGCTCGGCATTCAGTCCGAGTTTGTCGCACAACTCTTGGGCGCGCGGCAGGGTACGGTTGGCAACGGTAATGAGTTTGGGACTTTTGGCGGCGAAATAGGTGGCGACCAATTCAATCATTTCGCCCCGCGCCGATAAATAGAACGTTCAGATCGCCGATATCGGGAAAAATCTGTTCGGCAAGCTTGACGGATGCGGAAGCCATCGAAACGGAATTCTCGCCGACAGCGGTGTCGGTACGCACTCTTTGGCAACGGCAAACGTTTTTTGAAACAATGCGTTGAGGTTGGTATTGATGCTTTCTGTTCTTGGGCGACACGCACAGCATCTTTAATCTGTCCCAAAATCTGCGGCTGCCCAATACCGTAGAATCCAATCCGCAGGCGACGCGGAAAGCGTGGCGGATGGTTTCGTTGTTGTCAAAGGTATAAAGATAGGGGCGGATTTCTTCGGCGGGCAGGTTGTGGTATTGCGCCAGCCATTCGATGATTTGCTCGGTTTCGCCGACGCAGTAAAGCTCGGTGCGGTTGCAGGTCGATAGAATTACTGCCTCCTTCGCTGCTTTGCTTCGAGCAAGGTTGCGGACGGCTTCGGGCAGGCTTGCTGCGGTGAATGCCAGCTTCTCGCGTATACTCAAAGGCGCAGTTTGGTGGTTGAGTCCGACGGCGGTAAGTTGCATGGGATAAGGTGGGAGAGATGGTATGTGTCGGCGGGTATGTATAGCTTAACTTGACTTTGAAATGAATGTGTTGGCTTCCAAACAAACAGTGCGATTGGCAAAATTTAGATTACCAAGGGTCGTCTGAAAACATCAGATTCATATAACGAAATCATCTTTAAATCGAACAAACCATTCTTTCCCATTTTCAGACGACCTGATTAAAGTAGCTCCAAACTGAGAATAAGGAGCACCCTATGACGACCACCGCCGACCCGCGCTAAAGCTGCCCAACACCCCGCTTTCCGGCAGCGAAGCCCTGAAAGACCGCAGCGACTATCTGCACGGTACCATCAAAGACGATTTGACCGACGACTTTACCGGCGGCTTTACCGCCGACAATTTCCAGCTCATCCGTTTCCACGGCATGTACGAGCAGGATAACCGCGACATCCGCGCCGAGCGTACCGATCAAAAACTCGAACCGCTAAAAACATGATGTTGCGCTGCCGCTTGCTCGGCGGCATCATCACGCCGGCGCAGTGGCTGGGCATGAACGAGTGCCGGCGACCACACCATTTACGGTTCCATCCGCCTGACCAACCGCCAAACCTTCCAATACCACGGCATTTTTAAAAACCGATTTGAAACTGGCGCACCAGTCCTGCACAAACTCGGCCTCGATTCCATCGCTCACCGCCAGCGACGTCAACCGCAACGTACTCTGCAGCAGCAATCCCGTTCAAAGCCCGCTGCACCAGAAGCCTACGAATGGGCGAAAACGCATCAGTATCGCACCTCCTGCCGCGCACTATGGCATACGCCGATGTCTGGCTGGACGGCGAAAAAGTGTTCACCACCGAACCGACCGAACCGCGCAATAAAGAAATCGCCGACGACGTCGAGCCCGATTTCTCGTAAAACCTATCTGCCGCGCAAATTCAAAACCGCCGTCGTCATCCCGCCTGACAACGATGTGGACATCCATTCCAATGATTTGAGGCTTTGTCGCCATCGAAGAAACACGGCAAACTTGTCGGCTTCAACGTCGCTGTCGGCGGCGGGCTGTCCAGCGAACAGGCAGCATCAAAACCCTATCGAACACCTCCTACGAATTCGGTTTCGTGCCCTCGAATACACCCTCAACGCCGCCGAAGCCGTCGTCAGCAGCCCAACGCGACTGGGGCAACCGCAGCGACCGCAAAGCCGCGCGTACCCGCTACACCCTCCAGCGCGTCGGCGTCGAAGTGTTCAAAGAAGAAGTCGAAACGGCGCATGGGCATCAAGTTCGAACCCATCCGCCCCTACGCCTTCACCCATCGCGGCGACCACATCGGCTGGGTTAAAGGACTCGAAGGCGACTGGCACCTGACCCTGTTCATCGAAAACGGCCGCCTGCTCGACTACCCGACAGGCCGTTGGAAAACCGGCGTGCGAAATCGCCGAAAATCCACCCGGCGACTTCCGTCTGACCGCCAACCAAAACCTCTGTCGTCGCCAACGTTTCCACCCGAGCTGAAAGACACCATAGACAAAAATCGCCAAAGAACACGGGCCCTAATCAGCAAATCCATCACCATCCAGCGCGAAAAACTCGATGGCGTGCGTCGCCCCTGCCGACCTGTCCGCTGGCGATGGCGGAGGCCGAACGCTTCCTGCCGTCGTTCTCCGACAAAATCGACGAAATGTTCGCCAAATACGGTTTGGAAGACGAATACATCGTCCTGCGCGTCACCGGCTGCAACGGTTGCGGCCGCGCCATGCTCGCCGAAATCGGCTTTGGTCGGCAAAGCCGTCGGCCGCTACAACCTCTACGCAGGCGGCAACCGCGAAGGCACCCGCATCCCGCGCCTGTTCAAAGAAAACATTACCGAACCCGAAATCCTCGAAATCGTCGACGGCTGGGTCGGCAACTGGGCACGCAAAACCGCCTCGACGACGAAGGCTTCGGCGATTTTCGCCGTCCGTACCGGCATCGTCAAACCCGTCCTCGACCCGCCGCGCGATTTTCTGGGCTTGAAAACCTGTTGGCAGATTATAGTGGATTAACTTTAAACCGAGTACGGCGTTGCCTCGCCTAGCTCAGAAGAACGATTCTCTAGATTGCTGAAGCGCCAAGTGAATCAGTTCCGTACTATCTGTACTGTCTGCGGCTTCGTCGCCTTGTCTGATTTAGTTAATCCACTATAAGACAAAGTTGGAAATCAAGGTCGTCTGAAAACCTGCAATGCTTGTTTTCAGACGACCTCTGATATTTAAGCTCGACGTTAACTTATTTCGCAGCCTTAAACGCGTCGGTAACCTGTTTGGACGCATTCAGCAATTCTTGCGCGCCGCCCGCCGCCAAATAGGTTTCGGGAACGAGGTAAACCACCTGTCCTTTTTTCCATGCGGTCGTTTCGGCGACCAGCGGATTGTTCAACACGTCTTTCGCCGCCTGTCCTTCCTCGCCGATGGCTGCGCCCCTATCGAGGACAAACAGCCAGTCGGGATTTTTCTCTTTCAAGTATTCGAAGCTGACGGGCTGACCGTGGCTGCACTTCTTTGATGGCTTCGTCAACGGCCGGAACGCCAATGTCTTTGTGCAGCCAGCCGCCCAGTCGTGAAGACGGACCGAAGGCGGACAGTTTTCCCGCCGTTGACCAGAATCACCAAACCCTTTGCCTTTACGCTTGCGCTGCAGCTTTTTCGCGGCTTCAAAAGATGCGTCGATTTCCGCTTTCAGTTTGTCCGCTTCAGCCTGTTTGCCGAAGATTTGCGCCAGCGCGTCGATGCGCTCTTTGGCACTGTCTTTGAGGTTGGCGGTATCGGCAGTCATTTCGATGGTCGGCGCAATGGCGTTCAACTTGTCAAACGCTTTGGCTGCGCGGCTGCCGATGATGATGAGCTGCGGCTTATAGGCGTTGAGCGCTTCGTAATCCGGCTCGAACAGCGTACCGGCAGGTTTTGTCGTTTTGAAATATTCGTCCAAATAAGGCAGCAGGTTTTTATCGACGGATAAACCGGTTTTCACGCCCAATTTGTTTAAAGTATCGAGCATGCCCAAATCGTAAACGGCGATACGTTCGGGATTTTGCGGCACTTTCGCGTCGCCGCGCGTCGTTTTGATGGTCAAACCCGCGCCTTCGGTTTGGGCGGCGGAAGCGGTTTGGGCGTTTTGGTTTGAAGCGGAATCTTTCGGCGAACACGCACCCAAAGCAAGGGCGCAGCATACGGCTCAGCGAGTCGGAGACGTAACATGGATTCTCCAAGCAGATATAAAACGAAAATATGGAAAAAGGCCGTGTGAACAAAGAAAGAAAATTGAGGCTTTCAATCAGAAAGCCGAACGTTCGAGACGACCTTTACGGTTTTGATGTTACCAAATTAATCCAATAACAATTATCGTTTATTTTTATTGAGATATAAAAGAGGCTGTCCATCGGTCTTTAAATGCGGTTGCCGGTCATCTCCCCGCCATCATTCATCAAACAACCAATCCCAACCTTTTCCCCAATGCCGAAAAATCGCCCTTTTTGTTCGACGGGAGAACACTTTTTCCGCCGCTTCTTCAATACCGAACCATCCGTAAGCGACGTGTTCGTCGGGCTGCAAAACAATAGCCGCATCGCGCGGAATTTCGAGCGGAAAAGATGTGTTCGCGGTTTTCAAACACGCCTTTTGGGATAGCGGTGCCGCCAGTGGTGGTAGATTTCGTAAACCGTGCTGTCGTGCCAGTTGCAGAGAGCTGCCCGTCCGCAAAGGCGGATGCCGGTTTCCTCCCAAACTTCGCGCTTTTGGCGGTTTCCTCTATGGTTTCGTCCGGCTCAATGCTGCCGGTTACCGACTGCCAAAAACCTGGCGGCGAAGTGCGTTCGATTAAAAGGATATTGCCGTCGGCATCATGCAGGACAACCAGCGCGGACACGGGGGATACTTCAAGGGCTTTGCCATCAATCGTCTCCGCCGGAATCCATCGCGGGATCGGATTTGGTATCGCTGCGCATCCCTGCATTCCCACTTGAAATCATGGCGATATTGCTCCGGTGCCAGGCTTTTCGTTCAAGATGCGGACTTCGCGCTGCGGATAGGGGAACTCGATGCCGTGTTCGTTAAACTGCCGCCAAATGTCCAGAAAAAATCGCCGATTGCAGTGCGGCAAAACCGTTTTTCCGGGTCTTTTCTCCCAATACGTCGCGCGCAAATCGATACCGTTGTCGCCGAAATTGGTGACTACCGCCAAAGGCGCGGGATTATTGAAACACGCGGCTGCGCGGCGGCTGCACTTTTAATGATGTCGAGCGCCTTAATCAGTCGGAATGATAGGCAGCCCCTATATTGAACGCCTGCTGCAATTCGCGGCTGGTGCAGGATTCGTTGACCACCATCGAGGTAACGAACGTCTCGTTCGGAATCAACGCCTCCGTACCATTTTGCATTGCTGCAGCTACAAAACGCGAGGTGATTTTGGTAACATAACCGGTAAGTTGTTGACCGTCAGACGGTCGTTCATGCGGATGGAGCGGTCGCCTAAAATGATAAAACCGGAAATATAGTTGCTCGCCACTTTTTGCAGGCCGAAAACCGATACCGACACCCAACGCACCGCCAAACACCGACAATACCGTCAAAATCAATCCCCACCAGCGGCAACGCAATCAATACCGCCAACACCATCATCACCGTTTTGACGACTTTGGACAAAAATCATGCTCAGATTGGTATCCAAGCTGCTCTTCTCCAAATGTCCGCCGATAACTCGAGCCAGCCATGACGCGCCTATCATCAGGAGGCCGACCCACAAAATCCCGTTCAGAATCGTCAGCAGGCTGAGCCTGCCCAAACCAACCGAGAAACTGATGCCGTCCAGCACCTCCAAAATCTTATCGTCCAAACCCGACAGCCAAAGCACGAACCCTATCCACAAAACCATGGACACCGCCCTGCTCCAACCAGTCGGTCAGTTTGTTTTTGCGGCAAAGCGCATGAACCACCGCCACGCTGACGAATCAGAATCATCCAGCGCGCCGCCAAAATCAGCAGGTGCAGCCATACCGGGCGAAACTCCGTCAGGTTGCAGATAAACAAAAGCCGCCGCACCGAAAAATCATCATCAGTACCGGCCACAAAATCCGTCTGCCTATATGCCGCAATAGCGCGAAGTCACCTTGTTCCGCAAAGAAATAACGGTTTTTAGTCGGTTTGACAGCTAAAACGTCGCCGCCATCAGCATTAAGACTCCGGACCAGCTCAATCCAGCCCGAAACCTGTCCGAAAGTGCGCTCTACCAAGCTGAGACGTAAACGCCTGACGCGCAAACAATTCATGCAAAATGTTGTCCATCAGCCCTATTTTCATTAAAAATCAAAGCAGCAATTATATAGCAGCCATAAAATTCCGCCACATCCGTTTACGCACGGGCTCGTCTGAAAAACATCGCGGCTTCCAATCAAGTATGCACCATTCCGCAGCCCTACCCTCCTTAACGCCAAACAAATTCAAAAGCCGCTGAAAAGCAGATAGCCGAAACCGTCCGGCTTTACCTGCACAAAGCCGGACGAAAACTATAATCCCAAAAACTTCTCGAGTCGGGTGTGGCGCAGTCTGGTAGCGCACTTGCATGGGGTAGCAAGGGTCGAGTTCGAATCCTTTCACTCCGACCAAAGATTTCAACAGCCCGGTCATTTTTGACCGGGCTGTTTTATCTTTACCTATCTCCAAATTTTTATATTTCAAGCGTTTCAATCAATCAAAAGGTCGTCTGAAAACCCCGAATCAGTTTCAGACGACCCTTTCGATATCCTAAAAGCTTACAGATAGAATTTTTCAACCACTTTCAAATTATCATCCAATTTGTACACCAGCGGCTGACCGGTCGGGATTTTCAAGCCCATGATGTCTTCGTCGGAAATGCCTTCGATGTGTTTGTGCCAATGCGCGCAGGGGAGTTGCCGTGTGCGGCGACCAGGACGCGTTTGCCGCTCAGAAGCGCGGGGAGCGATTTGGTCTTCCCAGAACGGCAATACGCGCTCCAAAGTAACTTTCAGGTTTTTCGCCGTCGGGGATAACATCGGCGGGCAGGTTGGCATAGCGGCGGTCGTTGTGCGCGGAGAACGGGTCTTTTCCGGATCGAGCAGCAGCGGCGGGGGTGTCGTAGCTGCGGCGCCAGATGGGACTTGCTCGTCGCCGTATTTTTCGGCGGTTTGTTTTTGTCCAAACCTTGCAGTTGGCCGTAGTGGCGTTCGTTCAGCCTCCAGCTTTTGATTTGCGGCACGAACAGTTGGTCGGATTCTTCCAAAAACGATGTTGCAGGTTTTAATCGCGCGGGTCAGAACGGAAGTGAAGGCGATGTCGAACCTCGTAGCCTTTCCTTCAGTTTTTACCGGCGGCGGCAGCTTTCGGCGAGCCCTGCTCGCTCAGTTTCATCAGCGCCAGCCTGTAAACAGGTCGCGTTCCATTCGCTTTGTCCGTGACGGATAAAGTACCAATTCCATGTCGTATGCTCAATTTGAGGTCGGTGAGAAGGGCTATCTATAACATATTTCGGCTGCTTTCTGCAGTCGGGGCAGGGCGATGCTGTTCTTTATCGAGACTTGCGGCTGTGTTTGCCGCCCTTCCCTACCCGCGGTCGTAATGTTTCCAAACAAATTAAGGTCGTCTGAGCCTGTTTCAAGTTTTCAGACGACCTTTTTCAACTCGCATCAAGGCATTAGGACTCGACGAGGGATGATGCCGATTTTTGCCTGCCATTGCGCGGGGCAGTGGCGTGGATGGACTCGCCTTTGCTGTCCACGGCGACGGTTACGGGCATGTCTTTGACTTCAAACTCGTAAACCGCTTCCATACCCAATTCGGGGAACGCCAAGACTTTGGAGGATTTGATGGCTTTTTGCCACTGGGTATGCCGCGCCGCCGACGACTGCCATAGTACACGGCTTCGTTGTCGGCGATGGCTTCGCAGGTGGCTGCGCCGCGCTCGATTTGCCGATCATGCCCAGAGGCCGGTTTGTTCGAGCAGTTTGGCGGGTAATTTGTCCATGCGGGTAGCGGTGGTCGGACCTGCGGGGCCGACTACTTCGTCGCCGACCGGATCGACGGGACCGACGTCAGTCAAATCAGGCGGTTGGTGAAATCGACGGGCAACTCTTCGCCTTTATCGAGCATATCGACGAGGCGTTTGTGCGCGGCATCTCGGCCGGTGAGGATTTTGCCGTTCAGCAGCAATACGTCGCCGGTTTTCCAGCTGGCAACTTCTTCTTTGGTCAGTTTGTCGACATCGATGCGTTTGCCGTTGTCGGGGCTGTAAAGTCAGATCCGGCCAGTCTTCAACGCGCGGGAGGGTCAGTTCGACCGGGCCTGAGCCGTCCAATTCGAACTCGACGTGGCGGGTGGCGGCGCAGTTCGGAATCATGGCAATCGGTTTGAAGCGGCATGGGTCGGGTAATCGAGGATTTTTGACGTCCAACACGGTGGTCAGTCCGCCCAAACCTTGTGCGCCGATGCCCAACGCGTTGACTTTTTCAAGAGCTCGAGGCGCAGGGATTCGGTGGTGGACATTCTGCGCCGGACGCGGCTTTTTCTGCATCTTGAATGTCGATGTGGCTCATCAGGACTTTCTTTTGCCATCAGCACGGCTTTTTCGGGCGTACCGCCGATACCGATGCCCAAAATGCCGGGGAGGACACCAGCCCGCGCCCATGGTCGGGATGGTTTTCAGCACCCAATCGACGATGTTGTCGGAAGGATTGAGCATGGCGAGTTTGATTTTGTTTTTCAGAGCCGCCGCCTTTGCCGCGCAGGTTACTTTCGACTTTGTCACCCGGTACGATGCTCATGTGGATGACGGCTGGGGTGTTGTCTTTGGATGTTTTGGCGTTTGCCGGCCGGGTCGGCGAGGACGGACGCGCAGGGTGTTGCCTTCCCAAGTGTAGGCACGGCGTACACCTTCGTTAACCATCTCTTCCACGCTCATGTCCGCATCCCATTGGACGTTCATGCCGACTTTGAGGAAGACGGTTGCGATACCGGTGTCTTGGCAGATGGGGCGGTTGTTTTCGGCACACATGCGGCTGTTGACCAAAATCTGCGTCATCGCGTCTTTGGCGGCGGGATTTTCTTCCTTCTGCCACGCTTTATAGAGTGCGTCGATGTAGTCTTTCGGATGGTAATAGCTGATGAATTGGAAGGCATCGCAGATACTTTGGATAAAGTCTTCTTGCTTGATGACGGTCATGATTGTGTTCCTTTCATATGGTAGGAGGGTTTGTTAGCTTTTTATAGAGGCCGTTTTTCAGACGACCTTAATCGGTGTAATAGTGCTGTCAATCGATATGAGTCAGACAATATGATTTTTATAATTTATTGATTTTCATAAAACTTAATAACCTATCATTTCACTCGGATGATGATAACGGGTATTGTCGGCACTATTTACCGGTAGAAATAAAACTACAATTAATCTGTCCATCAAATTCCAAAGGGTCGTCTGAAAAGGCTGGATTCACCGCCGCAATGAACCTTACTAATAACATGAATTTAAAAGAAACAATTGCTTTTCAGACGACCTGTCTTTCTTTTTCAACCATACACAAATGCAAAAAGCCGTGTCATTCTACCCACGATGATTTTTGACGGAAAGTCAAACTTAGCCGTTTTTATGAAAATTTTATAACACTATTTGCATTCGCTTTACACTTTTGCAAATTTATCCAATAAATACATAGATATATACTTTATATCAAGCACTTAATAATGATATTTACTCATATTTCAAAACGGTTTTTAGCAGTATTCCTTTATCGTAAGTTTTATTTTACCTTACAAAATAACAAGATGACTGAGGTCGCCTGAAACCGCTGTTTTTGTTTCACAATCCGCCCCACCCTGCCTTTGACTCTGCCATCATCAAAAACCCAAATTTCGATACACTCAATAAAGACAGTCAGACGTTGAGTTGTCAAAGACGTTTTCCTGGAAAAACATCTGCATTTTAAAAGTTTGTAATAAAAATACACACATCCGATTTCCCCTATCCCATTCCACAGGACACTACCATGAGTGAAAACATTTGTTAACCCTGACCATAGACGGCCACGAGGTCAAAGCCTCCGCCGACTCGTCAATCATTCAGGCCCTATGCCCGTTCCGGCAGCGCGATTACCGCCAACGTCGGCTGCAGGGGCAAGGCGTGTGCGGTTCCTGCCGCTGCATGATCCGCAAGGAAGGCGAGCGCGAGGTAACGACTGCGTTGGCGTGTGAAACCAAAGTCGAAGAAGGGATGCAGGTCAGCTTCTTGGACTACTTTATTCCTGAGCATATCCAATATTACGACGTGAGCGAGGGTCGGAGACGGCTGGAACTGGCTGGACGACACCGCCAAAGCCTTCCCGAAGCGCAACACTGCCGTCATTGCGGCGGCTGCAACCGCGCCTGTCCCAAAGGTTTGGAAGTGGAAAACGGCGTGGCGCAAGTGGTATCGGGCGATTTCGGCGCGGCTGCGCTGACCTTCGACCAATGCGTGATGTGCAACCTCTGCACCCTTTCCTGCCCCGAACACATCCGTCCGAACCACTCAGGCCTGTTCGCCCGCCGCATGAAAAGCGGCGCACGCTGCGTCCGGTGGATTTGATGCGCCGCCTGCGCGAAATCGACAGCAGCAAAATGAAAGTCGAATTTGAAGAGGAGGCAGTGTGATGGCGAACGAAATCCAAGGGCATAGACTACGAAACTGCCCGCCCGCCAACCTGCGCGTTCCTCATTGGAACTGCGCGGCGACTTGCCGGACGAATTGTTGAGTCAGTTTCACCCCGACTATCAGGCCAATGCGCGCGTCAAACTACCCATCGGTCCGAACACGGGCGATTACTGCCACCTGATTTGGCGAAACTGCTGATCAGCCATCCCTGATTGACGACTATGATTTGTCGGGCGCGAACACGCAGACACCGACGTACTGGTTATCGGCGGCGGTGGTGCCGGTGCGGCGGCGGCATTGTCTGCAACCGAAGCGAGCGCGCGCGTGATTATGGCGAACAAGCTGCGTATCGGCGACAGCAATACCGTGATGGCCGAAGGCGGCATTCAGGCTGCGGTCGGCGCGGAAGACGGCTTGCAGCACTGTGACGACACCATCAAAGGCGGCCACAACGCAGGCAAAAAGAATGGTGGCGCAAATGGTTTACCGACGCGCCGTCCGCCATCCGCTGGCTGATCGGCGGGCATGACTTTCGACCCGCCAAAAGGCGCGGACAGCAACGGCATGTTGAGCCGCAAACGTGCAGGCGGTACGACCGTGCCGCGCATCCTGAGCTACCGCGACTTTACCGGCCTCGAAAATGATGCGCGTACTGCGCGAGGCGGTCGAACTTGACGAAAACATCACCCAGCTCAACCGCCACCCCGCCATCGAATTATTATCGGACGAACACGGCCGCTGCGTCGGTGCGATTTTGTACGATTTGGAAAAACGCTCTTTGGTATTGGTTCACGCCAAAGCCGTGGTATTGGCAACCGGCGGCAGCGGACGCCTGCATTTGCAGGGTTTCGCCACTTCCAACCACTACGGCGCAACCGCCGACGGTCTGGTGATGGCATACCGCATCGGCGCAAAACTGCGCGACATCGATTCCTTCCAATACCATCCGACCGGCGTCGCCCATCCGCCGCACCTGCAGGCGCGCTGATTTCGGCTGTGCGCTCCGCAGGGACCAAGCTGGTCAACGGCTTGGGCGAGCGTTTCGTTGACGAATTACAACCGCGCGACGTCGTTGCCGCCGCTATTTTGCGCGAGTGCCGCGAAGGCCGCGGCGTGGTGCGCGACGGACAAGTCGGCGTGTTCCTCGATACGCCGCGCCTGATTGAAAACGATCCCGACGTATTGAACCGTTTGGTTACGCTCCGGCCACGTCGCCCTCAGTGGCATCGACCCGCCGTCGAACCCGTGATGATTCATCCGACCCTGCACTACCAAAACGGCGGCGTCGAAATCAGCGGCGACGGCGCAACCTGCGTCGAAGGTCTCTATTGCGCCGGCGAAGTAACCGGCGGCATCCACGGCCGCAACCGCCTGATGGGCAACGCGCTTTGGACATCATCAGCTTCGGCCGCCGCGCCTGTAAAAGCCGCCGCCAGTTGCAGCCTGCCGCTGAAAAAGTGCGCGGCGGTGTCGGACACGTCACGATCTACAACGCGAAATGACCGCGCCGGACTGACCAGCGACATCAAAGCCCCCGTTTTATATCCGACTACGGCAAATTCGATTTGCGCGAACACGCCGGTTTGCAGGAGCAACAATCATGGAACCAAGCCAATCAAAACTTACTGCACCCGTCCCGCCAAGTCGGCGCGGTTTGGCCGCGTGGCGCAAAGTCGGCGGCAGCGAAGGCCTGCGCGGCGCTTGCCGATCCTCAAAGCATCGTTTCAAGCTGCAAGACGCCAATCTCTGCGGCATGGGCGGCGCAGGTTTCCCGACCTGGCGCAAATGGGAGGCGACCGTCGCAGCCCAAAGCAAACACGGCGACAAATACGTCGTCTGTAAATGCCAACGAAGACGAACCGGGTACGTTCAAGACCGCGTATTGCTGGCGAAAACGCCGCACCAAGTCATCGAAGGCGTTCTGATTGCCGCCGTCGCCTGCCGAGCCAACAAAGCGATTATGTATGTCAACCCGCACAGACCGAATCCATCGCCGCCATCGTGCCCGCCATCGAGCAATGGGAAAAAGCGATTTGTTCATCCGCATCGAAAAACTATCTGGGCAAACCTTTGAGACCTGAAATTGGTCGAAACTTCAGGCCGCTACATCGCGGCGAAGAAACCGCCGTGATTTCATGGTTGGAAGGCGGTTTCCCGTTCCCGCGCCGCAAACCGCCGTTCCCCGCCGAAAGCGGCGTGAAGAGCGAACCGACTCTAATCAACAACACCGAAACCTTCGCCAACATCCCGCAAAGTCCCTTGCCCAAAGGCGCGGAATGGTACAAATCGCTGGTTTTGAGCGATGCCGCGGGCACGAAACTCTACTCGCTTTCCGGCGACGTATTGAATCCGGGCCTGTACGAACTGCCGATGGGCACGACCCTGCAATCGCTGATTTTCGACCACGGCAGGCGGTATGCTCGAGGGCCGCACGTTTAAAGCCGTCTTCACCGGCGGCCCGTCAAACACGCTTCCGACCGCGAAAGGTTGGACGTGCCTTTGGACTTCGTGTCCGTGCGCGAACACAATCCAGCCTCGGCACGGGCGCAATGATTGTGATTTCCGAAGGCACCAGCGTCGTGCGCAAAGTGGCTGGTATGTGAATTTTGCGCTCCAACTCATGCGGACAATGCCCGCCGTGCAAAAGGCGGCACGTTCCAACTTTCACGCCTGCTCAACCGCGTGGATACCGGCATCGGCACTCAGACGACCTCCGCGCCCTGCAAAGCCTGGTGCCAACTGCTACCTGAAGCGGCGCTGCTGCGGCCTGATTGACGGCGCGGTTACCGTGTTGCAAAGCTCGCGCGTACCTTCCCCGAAGAGTACGGCACTGCCGGCGGAGCAGGATTAATCTCGATACGCGTTTCAGACGACCTTTTGTATTATGGGAGGTCGTCTGAAAAATACCTCGATGAACCAACATGATGAATTAGGTTTAAGTATTGTTGGGTCTCACAACTGAACACTTACAGGACGGTTCGTCAGAGACGATACGGTGTATCCTGAGGTTTTGTCTCTCCTAGCCCTCTCTCCGGGGAGAGGGGACAAATGCAGAAACCGTAATGGTCGTTTCGCAAACATTCCTCTTCCGGGGGAGAGGGACGATGCAGAAAATTTGATGAAAGGTTGACTTTTCAGCAATCTGTCCCTCTCCCGTGGGAGGGCTAGGGAGAGGCAGCAAAACGCAGCCTCAAAAACGTCGTCTGAAAAAGATGGCACACGAAACACGCATTACCCAAACAAAGAAAAAACATAAAAACAACTACTGCCAAATACGTTTTCAGACGACCCTCCTCACCAAAATCAGGCACACGTCGTCTGGAAATCGATTTCCCCTGATACCTCAAACTAGGAGACTCAACATGGGCTTCGGCCAATTCCTGCTGCGGTTGCGCTCGCGCTGACGCTGATTATCTGGTTCGTCATAGCCCGTGCCGCAGGGCGTATCGCCCGGACGCATGCACCTTTTGGCGTTGTTCGTCGGCATCATCGCCAGCATCATCGGCAGCCTGCCCATCGGCGCAATGGCGATTTTGGGCATTACCTTGGTCTGCACTGACCGGCGTGACCAACGAAAAAGCCGCAGACGCAACCAAAAGACGCTCTGAGCAGCCTCAACAACTCAGTTAATCTGGATGATCGGTATCGCCATCATCATCTGCGCGGCTTTGTTGAAAAACCGGCTTGATGCGTATCGGCTACCTCTGATTTCCTTTCGGCAAACGCACGCTGGGCGTAGGTTACAGCTTGGCACTGGGCCGACTTGGTCATCGGTCCGGTAACGCCGAGTAACACTGCGCGGCGGCGCGATCGTGCATCCGATTATGCGCTCCATCGCCCTGAGTTTCGATTCCGACCCCGAAAAGGTACGGAAGGCAAAAATCGGTAAAATACCTGCAGCTGGTCAACTTCCACGCCAACGTGATCACCTGTCTGCATCTTCATCACTGCCACCGCACCCAACCGTTGGTCGTCGAATTGGTCGCCGAAAGCCACCGATCCGCAAATCCAACTCTCTTGGGCGTACTGGTTCGCGCGATGGTCGCACCCGGCCTGTCTATGTTCTGATGCTGATGCGCTGTGTTCTTGTATCCGCCCTGCTGAAATCAAACAAACGCCAACGCCACCGCATTGCCAAAAGAGCATTGGGCGCATGGGGCGCGATGAAGCGTAAGAAAAACTGCTGGCATTTTCCTGGTTCTGCTGCTGTTGTGGGCGGGCAGTTCCGCGATGTTGTTCGGCGTGAAAGTCGATGCTACCGCCACCACCTTCCTCGGCTTGAGCCTCGTGTCTGTGACCGGCGTACTGACCTGGGAAGATGCGCTGAAAGAAAAAGCGCGTGGGACACCATCGTCTGGTTGCGGCCTTGGGTCATGATGGCAAACTCCCTCAACAAACTGGGCCTCATCAGCTGGGCTGTCCGACTCCATGCGAAAGCGGTATCGCCCACATGGCTTGACTGGGGACGCTGGATTATGCCCTGGTTGATGCTGTTGCTCGCCTCTACGCCCACTAGCGTTTTCGCCAGCGACGCGGCACACGTTACTCGCCATGTTCGCGCGCATTCTACGGCGCAGTCTCTGGCCTTGCGCACCGCCGATGCTGTTTGCCCTGGTTATGGCATCCGCTACCGGCATCATGATGTCACTGACCCACTACGCCACTGGTTCCGCTCCTGTCATTTACGGCTCCAAACTATGTGAGCAGGACCGACAGTGGGAGCCGGCTCACTCATGAGCGTGCTTGAAATCTTGATATTCTGCACTCGTCGGTATCTTGTGGTGGAAAAGTTTTGGCTACTGGTGTAACCCTCTGCTTTATTTTAGTCATATGCAGGCCGTCTGAAAACCCACTTTCAGACGGCATCTTTTGTTACAATTCTCATTTTTACCGAACACACCAATTACCGTGAAAATATCATCCGGCAGCGCTGAGCCGATCGACTGTCGCCCAAAACCTTGCCTCCGTTCCCCGAGCAACGACGTCAGCACCATTATCGACATCGACGAAAAAGCGCTCAACCGTATCAGCAGCCGTCTCTGATGTCCAAACCATCGTTCGGCACGGCGCATCGCCCTCACTCGAACAGGCAGTGCGATGCGACCCGACTCGCTTGCCCCTGACCCGCAGCGACGAAACCAACATCGTTGCCTCCAAAATCGCCGCCGACCTGTTCAACATCCCCAGCGTATCGCGCGCGCCCGCCGAATGGCCTCGAATATCCGGCTGACGGCAGCGACAACCCGAAGAAGCGGCAGCCGACACTCGGCATTAACTGAAACCATCAGCCCCGAACAACTGGTTACCGAGCAACTCGTCGGCCTGCTCAATCGCTACACCAGCCCATTGCAGGTACTCAGTTTCGCCAACGATAAAGTGCGCATGGTGATTGTTCAAGCTCCGCAAAGGCGGTTTGCTGATCGGCCGTGAGTGCCGACATCAACCAACACCTGCTCGAAGGCGTGGACTGCCAAATCTGCGCCATCTACCGCAAACAACCGCCTGATCGTCCCTGCGCAAACCGTCATCATCGAAGGCGATGAAGCCCGTTTGCCGTCGACATCAACAGCGCTGAGCCATCATGCGCGAATTGCGTCCGAAAGCAGCGCGTACCCGCCGCATCATGATCGCCGGCGGCGCAACATCGGCTACCGCCTCGCCAAGCAGCTCGAGTCCAAATACGACATCAAAATCATCGAATACAAAACCCCAGCGCGCCGAATGGCTGGTCGAGAATCTGACAACACTGTCCCGCAAGGTTCCGCCACCGACGAAAACTTCTGCTGGACGAAGAGTACATCGACGAAATCGACCTCTTCGCGCTGACCAACGATGATCGAAAAACAACATCATGTCCAGCCTGTTGGCGAAAATCTTGGTGCCAAAACGCGTAATCACCTATCGTCAACCGCTCGCTTTACGGATTTGCTCGAAGGTAACAAAAACATCGATATCGTCGTTTCCATCTGATTACCACCGGCCCCATCCCGCCCACATCCGCTCGTGGCGACATCGTTGCCGTCCACCTCTGCGTCGCGGTACGGCCGAAGCCATTGAAGCGGTGGTACACGGCGATACAAATACTCCGCCATTGTCGGCTGCCGTATCAGCGTACTAAATGGCCGAGCGATTACGGACGGTCGCCATCGTCCGCGGCGAAACCGGTAGTCACCGGCGACACCACATCCTGAAACCATCCTGCAAGACAGGGTCGACCACATTATCTTCTTCGCCTCACGCCGCCGCGTCTCTGCCGGAGAGTTGTACCATCTGTTAAATGGCTTTTTGCGGTTAAACCCCGAAACTAGTTTGCTGAAGATGAAAGGCTCGTCTGAAAAGATTTTCAGATCGGCCTTTATTTATTCTGTTTTATTTATGTTTGGCAACACTGTTTTTTACGGCCAAACCAAACAAAACCAATCACACCCAATACAATCATCGGTACTGCTCAACCATTGACCCATGGACAAACCCCAAGGTCAGCAGGCTGATAATCGCCGGCTGAGGGCAAATCTGGCAACAAAGCGGGAACAAAACCGCAACCGCCCAAGAACAATGCCGCCGTTTGACCGTAGCCGGACGCGCTCTGAAAATCCAAAACGATGACAACAGGCAAAATGCTCTCATAGGGCAAACTGGTAAAAGCTGAGACGGATGGCGCGGCAAGGCTATCGTATTGTTGCAGCCATTCAGCCCATAAGGGATCGAGCGCCGCAGCTTCCGCATCTTCTAACGCGCCTTTGGGAAACCCACGCCCAGAAAGCATTGAGTTCGGTCACGCGTCCCCAAAGTCTCGCCGTTGATAGTTGCCGATACGGGCCGGTCGTCCATGCTCGAGCGCGTCGAGCGGCGCGAAATGATCCATCAATTTCAAGATACTGATGTTGCCGCCAGGCCAAACAGCCAGCATGGCAACGACTACGCCCAAGAAGCCGCCGTGAACGATACGCACCGCCTCCCCAAACTTTGAAAATATCCAAAAGGGTTGGCAAGATAATCTGAAATTTATAAAACAAACGTAGCCGATACGCCGCCCAAGATCACTCCAAGATACCCTGGTCAGGAACCGTCGAGCATTTTGGTAAACACAGAATTGCCCCATGCGATACGGACGGCCCACGCAAAATCAAACAGGATAAAGCCGACGATATAGCCCCAAAGCATACCAGCGGATAGCAGCGGGCCGATACTGATCAGCACCGGATCAAACTGGGGATGTATTACATGATGTGTGTTCTTTAGTTCAGGCCGTCTGAAAGCCTGAACTTTCAGACGGCCTGCATGCGGTGTCGGATGGTTTAACGCAAATCGCCAACCACATTCAAAAATCGCAGAGACATTGCCTCGCCCAAACGCAGCGCACGTTGGCCGTTCCAGCCGAAATCGTCGTCCGGCAGGTTGGCATTGTCTTAAAACGGCATTTCCAAAGTATAGGCAGAAGCGAAAATGATTGCCGACCCAGTTGGTCGCCAAAGTCATGCGTTTGCCTGACCAGCGCATCTTTGTCATAGCGCAATCTGTCTTTGGAAATCGGGGCTGGCATTGATAAACGCAAGTTTGAATTGGTCTTCCAAAGCTTTGATGCGCCTGTTATAGTTCGGCACGCCGGTAATCGTCATAAAGACAAACGGGCAGACTTCATCGCCGTGAATATCCAAGACAAACCAACCGGTTTTCATCATTTTTCGCGGATGGTAGACTGGCTTCGCTCCAAAGTCGGAGTTTCCTATCTGCGGCTGAGAAGTTATGCCGGCAGTATTGGTGCGCAGATTTACCGCAAACCGAACCGCCGTCCGGATCTGTTATTCGGCACACAGTGGGAAAGTCGCGCGGTCAAGCAACACGCGCGCGGCTCGATTCCTGCAGGATCATGCCAAGCGCCCAGCAACCTCGACAAAACCATTCCGCCATGGTTTGCCGTCGCGATGTTGACGGAGCGATAATCCAAACTTTCGGTATCGCTTTCAACCTGGGAAGCGCTGCTGATGGCTGCAAGATTGACGCTCGCGGCCTGAAACGGTACTACGCCCAAGTCGTCGATATCGGCACAGCATGCGCGCCCTGCGCATCGCCCGCAAAGGTTCTAAATGCCGCCCGTGGAATAAGGCTCGAAATAGCGTAGGTAAACGCTGCTGGACAAAGGCGTATGGCTGATATCGTCAGCACGCTGCTTTCATAGCTGGTCGGCACGCGCGGAACCACCGGCGTGTCGTAAAGAGTGCAAGCCTCGATAGCCCCTGGCCCCAGCGCTGCGAGGCGCAGCGTCCGCGGCATTTTCAAAATGCATCACGCAGTTTTGATAGGCCGCACCCTGCAAACGGAAGCAAAACCATTGGGCAAACTCTGGGCGCATTGTCGGGACGCAGGGCAAGGCGATATCGGCAGGGTTGTCAAGTCTTTGGACAACGACCGAACCGGGAATCGAATTGGGCGTTGATTTCACTGCGGCGGGTATCCTTAGTAATCGGCGAAAGAGGCCGTATGCAAACCAGCGTCATTTTCGGCCGTTTGTCATGAGGCTGGTTTCCAACCACGTAACTGATTTAACAGGATTTGCTAGCGTGTTATTGTTTGCAGTTTGGCCTTTGTGAGTTTGCGATGCAGGCCGGAAATCATGAAACAAGAAGCCGAAACCATGACCCAGTCAACAATCCGTCTCGGCCATCAAGGCGCGCGCGTCCTTGCCGAATCTCACCTTATATCCGCCGTGTTTTCCGGCCTCCATCATCGCTCATCAACATGGCGGCAACGCCATGACCGAACTCACGTTTTAGAAAGAGGGTTTCTGCACGCGATGTCACGTCCTGCTCAAATTGATCGGCCTCGCATCCCGTCATCGTTCACGGCGGCGGCGCAAACCAACCGAGATGCTAGAAAAGTCGGCGTGCTGGATGAGTTTGTTCATGGCGGCTGCGTGACCGAGCAGTGAAACCCGGCGGACATGTGTCGTGCTGGCTGGGCGGACACGTCACTAAAGAAATCGTTTCATGATTACTACGCTTCGGCGAGGGTCGCGCGACCGGCACTACTGGCCGCGACAACTACTTGGCTAAAGTGGATCTCCTGATCGACACGCCCGATCAAAAAGGCGGACGACGTCAGCGTACGGCAGGTGCGGCCGCATCGAGACCTGTTCATGGAAGGTCGCCGAACGCGTGCTGCACTCTGTACATCGCACCCCATCGGCGTAGGTCAAAAACTGGCGAAGTTGTTCAACATCAATGCCGACTGTTGCCGGCAAACTGGCGGAAAAACTTGCCTGAAAAACTGCTGATGATGACCAATATCCTCCGGGGTACTGGATAAAGAAGGCAAAATTATTGACCACCCCTGACGCCAAGCCGCATTGACGAACTGATTGAAGACGGCACGCTGTACGGCGGTATGCCGCTGCGCAGTCCGCTTCGCCGTCGAAGCCGCCAAAGTGCGTCAAAGCCACGATATCATAGACGGTCGCGTTCCCAGCGCCCTGCTTTTGGAAGTGCTGACTGATGACGGCGCAGGGCTCAATGATTTTGGGGCGAAGCAATCCGCTATTCAGACGGCCTTATGCCTTATTTTAATTCAGCTTTTCACCCTAAAAAGGGTAAAAAATGTTACATCATACGGCTTATGTTTGTTTGCTGATATTGACGTGAAACAAACTTACAGTCAGTTTTCATACCGACCTGATACCATACTTGGCAAAGACGGTATAATCGTCTGCATTCATCAGACTTGGCAATCATCCCTAAGGCCAGTCTGAAACGAACAAACAGCTTACTTTTTCTTTTACCATCCCTATTTGGAGATATTCATGAGCGCAATCGTTGATATTTTGCACGCGAAATTTTGGACCCCGCGGCAACCCCTACCGTAGAGTGATGCATTATTGGAACTGCGTCAGGGACGCGAGTCAGTACGAGCGGCGCATCAACCGCCAAAGAAGCTTGAACCGTGACGGCGACAAATCCCGTTACTGGGCAAAGGCGTATTGAAAGCTGCTGACCACGTCAACCAAATCGCACAAGCTCTCATCGGTAAACTGATGCCAACGAACAATCTTATATCGACCCAAACCGTGATCGAATTGATGGTACTGGAAAACAAAGCAACGGTGCCAACGCGACTTTGGCTGTTTTATGGTTGCAGCAGCGCAGCCGCTGAAAGATGCTGGCCTGCCGTATCGTTACTTGCGGCGCAGGGCTTCAATGGCTCTTCCTGTTCCGATGATGAACGTTATCAACGGCGGCGAACATGCCAACAACAGCCTGAACATCCAAGAATTATGATTATGCCCGTCTATGCAAAATCTTTCCGTGAAGCTCTGCGCTGCGGCGCCGAAATCTTCCACGCACTGAAAAACTGTGACAGCAAAAGGCGTTTCCCAACCACCGCTGGTGACGAAGGCGGTTTCGCACCCCAACCTGAACAGCCACAAAGAAGCGCTGCAAAACTGATCGTGTGAAGCAACCAGCCGCAGGCTACAAAGCAGGCGAAGATGTATTGTTCGTCCCTGGGACTGGCGCATCCATGGAGTTCGACAAAGACGGCAAATACCACTTGAAGCCGAAGGCCGCTCTTAACTCCAGCGCAGAATTTCGCTGAATACTTGGAAGGCCTGATAACGAATTCCCCAACCATTTCCATCGAAGACAGATGGATGAAAAATGACTGGGAAGCATGGAAACTGGTTGGTTCCGAAAAATTGCGGCTGAGTTCACTGGTCGGCGATGACTTGTTCTGTAACCAATCCAAAAATCTTTGGCCGAAGTTGCATCGGTGTTAGGCGCAAACGCATTGCTGGTTAAAGTAAAACCAAATCGGTACATTGAGTTGAAACCCTGCAAGCCGTTGACTTGGCTCAAACGCAAACTCATGCATGCGTGTGTAATGAGCCACCGCTCGGCGAAACTGGAAGAGACAGCACCATTGCGACTCTGGCTGTTGCCACCAATCTGCGTATGCAAATCAAAACCGGCCCCTGGTCCCGTTCCGATCGCATTGGCGTTAGCCACAACCACTGTTATGCGCATCGAAGAAGAATTGGCCAGCCAGCTTTACTACCCTGTGCAAAATGCATTCACAACTGGGCAACAAGCGTTACAGGATATTGATTGCATGAGGGGTGACTTTGTGTTTAACCTTTCGTCACTTTTGTAGCTGTCAGCACAGCCTTTGGTCTGGTAAAGGCAGCGTCAGGTGCGTATTGAAGAATTGCAGGAGCAGTCTCGTCCGTCTGAGGAAACCAAACTGCCTCACTTTGCGCAACACTCCTCACGTGAAAGTTGAAGATTTGGCACACGACAAGAGGCCATCGCTGAAATTGCCCGCGTCGACTCAGGGCAGGTCCAAGACGGCGAAGTGTATTACCGACTCACTCGACCGCTGCTAAACCCCGCAATAAATAGCGTCGTCTGAAAAACATAATATCAGACGGCCTTTTATCGTAATCGCTATATATAATCACATATCCCAAAATCAAACTACACATCATGTAAGGACGTAAAACACCTACGATGCCGCCGATTCGCTTTTGTACACGTCTGTCAACACAGTGGCCTCCGCACCGCCCACTAGATCTGGCCTATAGCACAACAAAAGCTTTTGCGGCATTATCAGCCTTCATCCTGAACACGCACACTATCTCGAAGACATCGATCAATATTTAGATAAAGAATATGGTTGCCCGAAGTGATGGCGAAAGCAACCTCATCTCCTGCACATGTCGCCATACACTTTTCCCTGCCAAGAACAAAAGCGCCACCGATCAGCCCTCGGCATCCAAAGTGCCATCCACCATTAACAATTTTGCGCCCGTTAGCAACGGTCGTACGACTGGCAAAGCCGAACACCATATGATGGAAGCTCGCAGAAACGACCTGAAGCATAACGCTACGGATCGCCTTGATGTCAACGCTCTTACGCGACCTGCTTGCAGGAAACTCATGTCGGCTGAGGCCAAGAAGCAGTGTTCTGCACTCTGATCCCCACGAAACCGGCTTGCATGGATACAAAATAACTTTTCAGACGGCCTCAACCCATACAATCCTATACGCTTGCCAAAAGCCCAACGTTTCCATCTTCGCGCTAAATCACTTTTTGAAACCCGCATTACATAGGAAAACACGTTCGGCCCAGCCTACTCTCGGCCCTATCAAGAAGCTACCCTGTCTGCTGTCAGCAGGAAAGCCTCAACTATCAAACATCGTTGAATTCCTTCCGAATCTGCTAACATGGCAGTGCCACGACACTCATGACCGCGCATTTTCAGCGTCAATCGCAGAAGGCAAAAGACCGTCAAGCCGTCAACCAAGCCTTCTCATGAAGAAACTCAAACCAGTTCAACAAAATCTCCCAAAACAGCAGCAACCTAAAGCTGGAGCTTAATGAGCGCAACTCACTCCCGCTGCTTATCAATACACCACCGCAAGCGCACCCAAACCGGCTAAGAACACGCCTACTTCCAGTAGAAAGCAAAGACTTTGAAGCACCTCAACCGCCTTGATTACCAGCTGTTCACACGCATCGCCGTTTGGAAAGCCTCCCATTTGCGTATCCAAAGACGCGAAGAAACCGTCGACCAACTGAGCAAGAAGGCTGTCATCCCAGCCTCCAGCAGCTGGCAGCAAAAACCTCGCCTCCAAACACTCTGGCTTCTCCAGCTACAAAATCGTTAAACTCCAACTCGGCTACATCGGCAACTGCCAAGTCGGCGGCGATTTTGGCACGCGCCAGGGTGCTGACAGGCAGCCCCCGTCGCAGAGATGGCTGCAGGAACAGGAAGATGGCATACCTGCCCCTCAGGTTCAGAAGAAATCGTCTGACCGTCGTGCCTGGTGTCAAAATGGTAGGATTGCTTTCAATCGAGTCTAAAAGGCCGCCCGGCAGGCTATTTTCTCAGACGGCCTTTTATTTGCGTCACTACTAGGGACTATCGTCGTCGATACTCACCAACGGAGCGGCTTTGGTAAAGTTGCCGGGCAGGACGACGCTGGGCAAAGGCTGGGGGTTCTTGGAGCCTGTGAGTAAGATTGGTATTGCTGCTGTGGCGCTTGACTGGTAGTGCTGCCTTGGCTTGAATGATCCGCCTACCTTGGCCTCGGCTAGTCAGCTGTCATCAGGCGTGCGCCGCCGCTGTTGTCGTGTTACGGCTGCCGAGCATTTCTCATCCATTGGCAACAGATGCCGTAAGCGGTGCGCTCGATGCCGTGGTTCCTGCCCTTGGTGCATGTGCGGCTTTGGATACGGCCTCCAGGCACACTCTGGCTGCCTTGCGCAGGCATTGACCGGCGATTTCGGCGAGTTTGCGGTCTGGTGATGTTGCAGCCATTCGGTACGTTCTACGCGCTGACCGTTGCGGTACGCTCCAAGTTTCGCTGAGTACGCAATGCTGGAGTTACAGACGGCGCCGTTGGGCGCATATAGCGGACTGGGTCTGCGGTCAAAGAGGCGGCACAGATGAGGATAACTTTATTCCAATGACATTTTACACTCTGTGATAATTTCTTTCGGCGGCCTCTGGCTCGAATCCTTTGCAAGGCCTCCGATATAGTCAGGGTTTGTTTGTCCGCGCTACAGCTGATGCTTTTCAACGCCTTCCAATTTCGGTCACTTGTGTAGAGCAAATCCGGACTTTGCTGCTATTCGCGTCGGCGGATGTTGAGGCCAGCCTTTTGAGCAGGCCTTTCGGTGCCGGGTGAAACGACCGCTGGCCAATACCAGCCACAGCAACATCAATACGCTGTACAAAAGGCAACATACGCCTGGCAAAAACCGTATGGAATCAATAAACCACCGGTTGCGGCCAAGCCGACAAACAAGCCGGACCGACCGTGCATGGTGTTATACACGCCCATCGCCGTACTCTTCAAATCGGACGGAGCGATTTTCGACACCATAGACGTGCAGACTGGCTTCCAGCCATACATGCCGAAACCAACAGCAAACAATCACTGATAAGCGGTCACCAACCATACGAGTGCATTCTCAAACAGTAAAACCGACTTGGCGCCAGCAGCATCGCAGACGATACCAAGGATAAACACTTGTTTGAGCTTTGTTGCGCTGCTCGTCGACGATAATCAGCGCGGCACCAGGTCAATTCAGGCCGGTAATGGTTGAACGGCAGATCTAGATCGCAGTGATGGATTTTTCCAAAACCTACTGCAGGCGGGCGGCAAACGCAGCAATGCGGTAACAGCTATTTGCGCGTACGGGCATGCAAGGCATACTGGAAGTCAGATTGAGCGTTGGCGGTTTTTCAATACTTCGCCCATACGCGAAGGTTGCGCCTGCGTGTCTTCGTGCATTTTTGATACTACTCTGTGATCAGGCGTCATCGAAGCAACCACGCCGATACTGATTACCGTCAGAATAATCTGGTCAGCGCAAAGCAGGCCGGATACGCCGATAAAGCTGGCAATCATCGGGCAAGCACCAGGCTGACAGAGTAGCGGTCGATTACTGCAGCTGATCATCGCCATCGCACGCGTCCGCACCTCTTCATTGACGTGGGTCAAATCCGGCAGCAAAGCCGTTACCGCCGCACCGACGGCACGCAGCACCCTTGAATGGCACGCGCGGCAACCAACATCTGGCAGGCTGTCGGCAACTGGCATCAAAACTACCTGCCGCAAACACAATCAGGCCGCATGAAATCACTTTTTACGGCCGAACTTGCTCGGAAAGCCATGCCCGTACAGTTGCTAGTCTGCAGCAGCCTGTGTCAACCTGTAAAATCCCTCACTCGCCATGCCGACCAACGCTTTATTGCTTTCCGCGCCGGGCAAACGTAAGCGGGCATGGCGCCACAAACAGGCAACACCAAAAACTATCTAACATACGCAGTGCGTAAACACCGAGTGTGGTACGCACGCCACCTCGTGCGGAAAACATTTGGAATGCGGCTACCTCTCACTATAACACGTTTCCCGACGGCCTTAAGCCTGGTGAAAGGTCGTCCGAAAGCGGAATTGTCAGATTTTCCAGATTATACAGGATTCAAAGGAACTGCATAACAACTGCAAGCTGTTGCTTATCGTAAACCCGCTTCATCGGTATAAAACGCTGCTAACAGAAACCAACGTCTCGCAAGATCTGCCCCATCCCATTATCCCCAATCAACTCCACTGCTACTCCATTTTCCTAGGCTTCGCCATCAAAATTCCTAACACGGCATTTGGATATTTGTTACCGCCCTGCTGCCGTTAAACCTTGCCATGCGCGGACAATATTGCTCTTTTCGATATTGCGTAATGGCGCAGAATGCAGGCCATAGCGCAGATTGGTACCGCAGCATCGAGCAGGCTGTGCGACGGACTACCGATGTATAGTTTTTCCAAAAACGGCACCGCCTCGTGATCGAAACCGCGCGCGCGCCTCACGCCGCTGTGGCGGCCAGCGGCGAAACGCGCCTTCCACTTTCCACTCAAAACCCAAAATCACTTGAGTATTGAGTCCGGCACGACTGCTTTTGCACTGAAGATTAATCAACAAACGGCGGCGCTTTACCTCAGTTCGGGGAATACCAAAGCGTGCCAATCGAAAGACATCGCCGCCAACCAACGTTCCCTTCCTTCGAATCGGCAAACACCCAGCCGCGCTGGCTGGCGCTATTAATCGAACCGCGCATCAGCCAGCAGCCACATCACCGGCCAGCGTTTCTTTCATCGCTGCGCCCCGCCCGCGTGGTCGCAGGCGTCAGCGGCAGTCCGCCGACTCTGCATGATGCATGGCGGCGATAAAAATAAGGAATCTGGCTTTTCTGATTTCATGTGTCTTTAGCCACGTCTGAAAAGTTCAGACGTGCCTTTTGACATATTTGGCTTAAAAATCAAAGCACTTATAAAACATACATCTATGAGCAGAATCTGTGAGCTGTGTATACCTTTTACTGTCAAGGATACCGCCTCGCAACAGTAACATTTAGGCTTTCTAATCAACTGGTATATGACCACCACTCCCGCTGCAACGTTTTAGCCTGCTCGATTCTGGTTCTCAACAGTTTCCGCTCTTTCGCAAACTGGTGGAAAGAAACAACAACGGCGAGCTGGAAAGTCATCATCGACTCGTTCAAACAAATGGTTCAGCTTTGCCGCCGGCTTGGACGATCAAAACATCCTGAGCGAAGCTCTCTCCTGTTGAACAAGCCCTGGAATGCTTGGCACATATGGCGAATGCCTGCGCGTGATTCCAACCTGAAAACGTGCGCGGTGGCGGCCACCAACACTTTTCCGTGCTGCCAAAACACGTCGCCCACTCCTGCCTCAGTGCTGAAGCGGCGCTGGGTTTCCATCGCAGTTATTACGGCCGTGAAGAAGCGCGTCTGATTTTACACCGGCGTAGTGTATTACCCTGCCGCGCAGAAGGCGCAAAATGCCGGTTATCGACATTGGCGGCGGCTCAGACTCGAATTTGTCATCGGCTCGGATCGGCACTCGCTGACTACAAGAAAGCCTACCTTGGGCTGCGTAACGGCCAGCATGCGCTTCTTCCAAAAACAAAGTGACCGCCAAAGACTTTCAAGCCGCTCGTTTGCGCTGCAAGCCGCGCGTATCGAAATCCAACGCATCAGCAAAATGATGAAGTGTACCGGTTGATTTCGCCATCGGCACGTCCGGTCTGGCAAAAATCCATACGACGACGTTTTGGCGGCTGAATCTAAGCGGCAAGAAGCGGGTTATCACACGCCCATGCATGCGTTATCTTTGCCGACAGGATTATCGAAGCCGAAGCCCGGTTAAAAAGCCAAATTTGAAAATCCTCAAACCCGAACGCATCGGAAGTTTTTGCAGGCGATCACGGTGATGTATGGCGGTTTTGGAAGAACTCTGCCGACCAAAATGACCGTATACCGAAGCTTTCGCCTCTGCGACGGCGCGTAATCTGATGATTTAACTCGGCCGCAGCCCCAATGTCGATATGTGCGCGAACAGTGACAACGGCCGAGTTCTTCAAAACGCTACCACGTCGCCTCCGTAACCAAGCCAAACGCGTTGCCGATACCGCAAGCCTGGCGAACAGCCTGCGCCACGCCAAACGTGAATCGTTCAAGAGCTCTGTGGAATCAATACCAGCCGCGCAGGCCGTCTGCACAAAATCGGCTTGATATTGCCCATACCGGTTATCACAAACACCCGCCCACATTCTCGAAAAACGTCGATAGCGGGCTTCTCATCAAAGAGCAAACCATTTGGCGCAACTGGTTATCGGTCATCGCGGTGACTCAAGAAAATGGCGATACTATCGGCAACAACGAAATCATGTGGTGTGCCGTCCCGGTGCCTGGTCAGTCTTCTTCGCCGCTCGCGCTCGCCGCTTGATTTGCCGCCGCAAACCCAGTCATGTCGATGAAACAATCACAGCTTCATCTTGCGCATCAACGCCCAATGCTGGAACACCCCTCATCGCCGATGCGCTGGACTACGAAAGCGCGGCATGGCAAAAATCGATATGCCTTTCAGTTCAAGCACAATAAAACCGCGCTCCGTTATAATAGGCAGCTTTCGTAACGAAAACTGCAGGCCGTCTGAAAACGATAGCCTGCCACATCAAGGAAAACCATGAGAAAACCCCAACGCGGCTACGCCCGCCAAGACCGTGTCAAAGAACAAATCATGCGCGAGTTTGCAGAACTCGTCCAACCGGCCCGAAAGATCCGCGCGCTGGTTTCATCACCATCAACGAAGCCGAAGTCACCTGCGATTACAGCCACGCAACCGTGTTTTACACCGTCTCGACGACAGCAGCACACGCGACATTACCGAAGAAGTTTGAACACGCCAAAGCGTCATTTGCGCAGCGAATTACCAACGCATCAAACCTTCAAAACGCCCGAGCTGCATTTTAAATACGATGAATCACCTGAACGCAGGCGAGCATTTCCAGCCTGATAGACCAAGTGGCGGAAAATCGCTGAAGACTGATTGATTGTAACACGCAGGCCGTCTGAAACCTTCAGGACGGCCTGAACATTAATATTCCCCACCACATGACTAATAACCCACTCAACGCTCGATCAATTGTTTTCTTCTCGATAAACCTGAAGGTCTTTCCAGCGCCACCGCCCCTGCAAAAGCACGACGCTTGTTCCAGCCGAAAGCCGGGGCATACCGGCGTATTGATCCTCGGGCCACAGGGCTTTGCCTGTTTGTTTTCGGAGAAGCGAGACCAAGTTCGCCCAATATCTGATTGATGCCGACGCAGCCTCATGCGGCCACGCTGAAAACCGGGCGAACAGCGTACTGGTGCGATGTGCAGAAGGTGAAACCGTTGCTACCGCACGCGCCATTTTCGTGTGTCGAATTTCAGACGGCCTGCCAAGCCTCAACAGGCGATATCCGCCAGTGCCGCTGATGGCTTTTCCGCCCTCAAACACGAAGGCAAACCACTGTTGCGAATACGCGCACGCAAAGGTATCGTTATCGAACGCAAAGCGCGCGACATCACCACATTTACTCCATTAATGTCACCGTACGGATGCACCCAAAGCCTGTGATAGACGTACGTTGCTGCAGCAAGGCACTACATCCGTACCCTCAGCGAGGGTGGCGTCCGCGCTAAACACATCGGCACATTCGCCCACCGACCGCCCTGCGCCGTGCGAAACCGCAGGCTTTACCATTGCCCCAAAAGCCACGCCTCGAAGCTTTGGCAGAATTGGACGAAAGCCGAACGCGATGCCTTGTTGCCACCTTTGCGATGTCTTTGGTACAACATTTCAAACTGGGTTAAACGGACTACGCCGTTACCATGCTCAGTACACGGCCAACGCCCCCAATTTACCGGAAGAGATTTCTGCCATGAACGGCCATCACGTGTGGCACTGAGCCGAGACGGCTCATTTATGGACTGGTGGAATGCTCAAAAAGCCAAATAGGCTGTCTGAAAGCCTTGCGCCTGATGAATACCGCCGACAAATAACTTCCTGTAAAGAGGCCGATCGCGAGTGTACCACCGCCGCCCAGATGCGCGAACGCGAGCAAGCAGCCGTCAGATAAAGGCTGGCTTCGACCAACTGATGGAAAATGCCGGTAGCTCTGCCGCGCAAGACCTGATGCGCGTCATTCGCCGACGCGGACCGCGTGATCGTTGCGGCAAAGGCGGCTTAACGGCGGCACGACGGCCTGGTCATGGCAAGATATATGCAGGCGCAAGGTTGGTACATGCGACATTCTGTTTTTACTCGGAGAAAACCTCCCCTTGCCCAAAACCAATCACGCGAACGCCTCAACGGTTTGCTACTGAATTGATGTCACAGTACGTTAAACCGGAAGGCCGTCTGAAAAAGGTTACGACATCATTACTTGAGCATATTCACGGCGCAGGCTTCGCGGCGCGTGGTACCGAAATCGCCGCCCCTTTCTGCCGCCAGCTCCATCATTCAGACGGCCTGAAAGTCGCCCTCGATATTCCCACCGGCCTCAACTGGTGACACCGCCGATAGCCGATCCGACACATTCCGCGCAGACCGGACCTGTGCACCTTGCCGCCGCAAACCGGCGCACTTAAGCGAGTCCGGCAAAGACCCATTGTCAAGAACGCTGAGCCTGCTTTGCTGGCGTTGGTTAAATGCCTATAGGCACAACGAGGTAGCTGTCGTTGCGCGTCGGTTACTCCAAATCTGCGCCAATTTAATCGCAGCCGTCAAACCAAAACGAAACTGAAACATGCAGACAGGTTGCCATCGCCATGCTGACTGTCGTTGCCTGTATCAGACCACCATTTCCACTGAAAACCTGGAAAATGTGGTCAAGCCGCCGAGAAAGCCGGTATCAGCAAACGCTCATTGCGGATCCGGCTGAGAGTTCCGCCACTACGCGATCAGCAGCGCGCCAGCCAGTTTGCCGCCAGCGTACCGATCGAAAAAGGCATGCGGCAGCACCAAGCCAAACAGCCAACGCAGCCCAGCCCCGACAGCGGCACTGCAAAGCAATGTGGGAAAAATATGGGCAAACATAACAAGTTAAACATTCCAATTCACAGGCCATCCGGTCATTAGGCGTCTGAAAACCAAGCAAGGATATCTTCATATCTTACTGCCAAATCTTAGGCGCGAGTTTCAAATACCTGTCGTCAATGACAGTACAAATCCGTACGCGGCTTGAGCGCGATAAAAATGGCTGTTGATACCGCTCAAAAATGCCTTCCGCCTGCATGGGATTCAAGAAAGAAAACAGGAAAAGCGGTTCTCCATAATACCGCCGTATCAAAACACATCTACCCAGTCCAACAAACCGACCAAAACTACACCGGTAAACACCATTCCGACGCGCCGCAGCCCACCATTCACAGATGAAAGATAAAGATATTGCAGGCAAACGCGATACCCAATGGCGGGAAACCCGTTCACCAACAAAGGCGGTGGAAGTAATACGGACAAGGCGTTGATGGAAACATATGCCAATCGCCCCAAAGCCACAAATATGGAAAAAACAGTAAAACGCCAGCAGAATGTAGCAGAGGTGCCTGTATTAAAGCCGTCAGGTTTAAAGCAAGCAGATGATAGCTCATGCCGGCCAGTTGTCCGCTTTCCGGGGAGGTATTCAAACTCGTCAGCGGCAACATCACGGCAGCTACCAAGAATGCGGAATGATGCTGCGACATCGATACCCATGCTCAAGCGGTACACAAAGCAAAATCACCAGCAACACAGGCTGGCGCCGCCATCACGACACCAACGGAAACCATCCGTTTTGAAAATCATCATCCGCAAAATGTTCAGACGGTCATTATATGTCTGGCCACAGCTTTTGACAATCCTGTTCGTTTTGAAAGCGTTAAAGCTTGTTTCGTCGGTTTTGTTTTCATTCGAAAAAGGTTAGAATAACGGACTTCGCTGTTTAATTAAGGGGATGACGCACGCTTTGGACAATATTGGCTTTAATCGCTGGCTGAACATAGCCGGCTTGTTCTGGTGGCGCCAGAAACAAGAGCAAGCGCGCCATGAAATTGGCCCGACTAAAGTGGCGACGAACAAGAAATAAACGAAGACAGCTCGGTCGGCATGCTCGACCAACTGACAGTTTGAAATTTGTTCAGCATGAACAAGCGCATCAAGCCGACAACCATAAATTGCCCGCATCTGCCTGCTTTCCGTGCTCGAACACAATAAACGAAACGCGCCGAAACAAACGAAGAGCACGCAAGCAGAACCGCGCCATCGAAGAGCTGGAACACATCACAGCTACTGAAGAAGAAATCAAAGCTGCACCTAAACCTCGCAAATCTGCCAAACCGAACGTATTCCAGAAATAACGCTGTTTGCACAGATGAAACGCCTGAATACAGCCTGTCTTT
>BNJU01004680.1_pt1 | contig 91698 bp, 122 predicted proteins | sample 8539281 | NCBI WGS metagenome assembly BNJU01 (sample SAMD00202456, study PRJDB9452) | human saliva metagenome | isolation source: human saliva | place: Japan
TGTACTCAGTAGGGGATGAAAACTAATTTTAGCTTCCAGTTTGGCTGCAAAAAGTATTAGGTGAGGCTCAAGAATTGATGACGCTTTCAGGTAAAGATCTAGTTGGTTTAGAATATGAGCCTCTGATGCGCAACTTTGAGAAGTCTGAGTGTAAGAAAAATACATATAAGGTCGTGGCGGCAGATTTTTGTTTCCAGTACGGAGGGTACGGAATCGTGCACATTGCTCCGGCTTTATGGTGAAATGGATTATCAGTTGAGTCTGGATCAGGATATTGATTTTTATTGATTTGCTAGACGAAAGCGGTTATTACTTTAGAAAAATGCCAAGAAGTGGTTGAATAACCTTAAAAAGTGATACTGATGAATCTGGAATTGAGATTTGGTCGACTAATAAGTTTATTGCTAAGATTCTAGAGGAGAAGGGTATTGTGTTTAAGATCGAGTATATTAAACACGAATATCCATTTAACCCTCGTTCAAAACAGAGGATCATATATCGAGCTTTTCCTAGCTGGTTTTTTGCCGTCAAGGATATGAAGCCAAAGCTGATTGAGGAAAATGAGAATATTAACTGGTTCCCAGAATACCTAAAGCATGGTCGATTCGAGAAAAATATAGAAGCAGCACCAGATTGGAATTTATCGCGTGATCGTTTTTGGGCGACTGCGATGCCGGTCTGGAAGGGTGACAAAGGTATAGTGAAGGTGGTTGGTTCCTACGATGAGTTATATGAACTTTCGGGGGTGAGACTTGAGGATTACCATCGCCCTTGGGTGGATGAGATTGAGTTTGATATTGATGGTGAGCATTTTAAGCGAATTGATAAGGTGCTTGATTGTTGGTTTGAATCCCGCTCGATGCCATTTGCGCAATTGCATTACCCATTTGAAAATAAAGAGAAATTTGAGAAAAACTACCCAGCGGATTTTATTGTGGAATACGTGGGGCAGGTGCGTGCTTGGTTCTACTATGTTCATGTAATTAATACCGCCTTGTTCGGTCATAATGCTTTTTAAGAATGTAATTACGACGGGAACAGTGGCTGGAAATGATGGTCGCAAGATGTCGAAATCACTGGGGAATTATACTGATCCGAACGAATTGATGGACAAATACTCGGCAGACGCTTTGAGATTCTTGATGCTTTCATCGCCAGTACTTGCAGGTGAGGATTTCGCTCTGATCGATAAGGACGTATCTGATGTAGCACGAAAACTGTCGATGATTTGGAATGTATATGATTTCTTTACAATGTACGCTTCGGTTGATGGTTTTGATTCAAATCAGGCAATTAGCGTATCGAAATTAGAGAATCCACTAGATATTTGGCTGGTTTCGAAGGTCTATGGGTTGTGGAACCAGATTACGGCTGGAATGGAAGAATATATATCCGGGGCCTTATCTGAGGTATTGGCCTTTATTGATGATCTTTCAAACTGGTTCGTTAGGAGATCAAGGAGGCGTTTCTGGAAGTCGGAAGATGATAATGACAAGAATGCGGCTTATTCGACCTTGTATTATGTCTTAGTGTATTTGGCAAAAATCTTGGCACCATTTACGTCATTTCTTGCAGAAGAGTTATATCAGAAGATGACTGGAGCTGGAGTTGATTCTACGATGGTTGAATCTGTGCATCTACTTGATTGGCTGAAGCGGCGAAATTAATCTGGAAGTACTTGATAAGATGGCTCTACCGCGAGATAATTACAGAAGGTTTGGCGCTGAGAATGCAGCGAAGCGAATCTGAAGACCAGATTAAGGTCAGGCAGCCACTAGCTAAGTTTGTCTACAAGGGCGAAAGTCTTGGTGAATTTTATGAGAAGATTATCGCCGAGGAGGTGAACGTAAAGGCGGTCGAAAACGGTGATGAGACGTGGCTTGATAAGACTTTTGACGCCAGAGCTTCAGGCAGAAGGATTTTGTGCGTGAATTAATTCGTTTTTGTACAGGCTGCGAGGAAGAAGGCTGGACTTGAGGTTGACGATAGAATTAAGTTATCACTGAATATTGAGGTCGAGCCTGAGTGGCAAGAGACTCTGAAAATGAAGTTCTAGCAGTTGAACTTGTTGAAGATGGGAACTTTTGCCTCATGACGAGATCGTAAAAGTGAATGGAGAAATGTGACGATCTCATTAGAGAAGGCTGCAGAAAAACTTAAAAATGTTGAGCATGATAGGGTAAGAATTAAGTTTAGAGAATAAAAAGAAGCCGAGTCCAGGCTTCTTTTTATATATGTTGACGTAAATGGCAAGCATGTTGATGTATAGGGTAAGTATATTTGACAAATAGCAAAAATATGGTAGGTTTTTATGTGTTGACAAATTAGCATAAACATGATAGTATTTTAACCAGTCAGATAATAAACTAAAAACAAAAAGCAAAAATAACAATCTAACAGATAGGAGCGGCGGGGAAGATAAAGAAGGGGATGAATGGGGGTAAACTAGATTTGAATTTTAATAACGGAGGATAGAACCAATGTAGTGAGTTAAGCAGTTTATTATAATTGAATAAACGGAGAAGATATATATAAGATAAAAGAAAAATAAAATTATAGCGAAAGGAGTGTGTCTAAAGAATAAGAAAAATAGATTAAGTAGTGAAAGGAGATAAAAATAGGAAGAAGCTGATTCTAGTCAACCATTAATAAAACAAGAACTGGAAACGGCAAGCACTGAATTAAATTAGAAAAAAATTAAATAAATTATTCACTAGTATTTTAAAAAAATATGCTACAATGAATAAAAAGCCAATAAAAATAAACATAATATAAAAAAAGGGGAAAATATGACGTTTGAATTTTTCAACGACGAATCTGGATATACTTTTAAAGAAAAACTGTTAGTGCTGAGGCACAGGCAAAAATAGTCGCAAGACTTGGACGTCAACTTTAAAGCTTGTATAACTAAAATAATTAATTAAATAGCATCTCAACAGAGGTGCTATTGTGTATAAATTAATTATTCATGGTAATTGTAGAATGACTGTGTTGGTTTGTGATTTGTAAAAATGTATTCAGATTTTTACATTTTTGGTGTACAAATGTTGCTCTGAACTGAGAGGAAATTACTGTATAAAAATTTAAAATAAAATGATTGACTATTTTAAGCTCTAGCGATATTATGGGGCATAAAAAGTCATATTTTTAACACAAACATTAACGGAAGGATCTTTGTCATTATGATGGAAGATAAAACACAGAATTTTAGTCAGGCTCAGTTAGAGAAGATTATCGATCTTCCGGATGAGTCTGATTTGGCTGGACTACACAGGACCAACTCATTAGTCTATTCATTGAGCGTTTAATAAAGGAAAAAGGAGGCCCTTCTTCTGAACTTGAAAGGAATCGAATAGCTGACAATCTGAAGGACTTTGTGATGACTGAAATTTTAATGAATTTTACCAGATTATTTAGTGAATAAGATTAATGATAGTTTGGATTCTGGTGAGGCATCTGATGAGTTGATTGATAGTGTAATTGAAGAATCTGGAATTGACGCCAATAAGATTGGTGGAGCAGGCGATGCTTTAAATTTAGAGAGAATTACTTGAATAATAGTGAGGAGGAAGCATAAAATGGCGAACGGCGAAAAAGGTAGGTAGGGTACCCCAAATCAGTGGCAGGCTGGTTCAGCGGGGAACATGCAACAATCTACAGTGGAGGGGGCTGGGATTCATAAAGATATAGCTGCTGCAGTTGATCCCTAACAAGACTGAGACTTCTGGTGGAGATAGAGTGGAGATGAGTCAGCTGAATATGGCAACCCTATAAAGGGCTATAGTATTGAGGAATTAAAGAATCTTAAACATGACAAGTTGGCTGAGTTAGCTTTTTCAAGCTATGTCCCCTGCGCAAAGGGCTGAGTATGCAGCAAAGTTAGCTGAGGATATGAGATAAGTATGGAGGTAGTTAGCGTTTCTGGTGATGATGTTGCGGAAACAAAAACAATATATCTCCGAGGGGTTTTTCTGATTGGAAAAAGTCTTTCTAATTATGAAGATGATTTTTTGATAAGACTGTAGCTAGTAAGGCTGAATTAGAGCAAAAAACGTAGACAATCGGAAACTATTGCAAAGAAAGCTAGGCGTTTTGGATCCAAGGGCTCTTTGCGATGGGTATGGCAGTCTGTTCTCTTATGTCGATAGCGAATCCAAAAGCAACTTCTGGGGCTGAAGTAAAGCCAATGAGCAGAGAGCAAGTTAGTGATGTTTTTAGTGAAGCGATAAATGATGAATCTGAGGTAAAGGATGTACAACCAGCGGCAATGAAGGCTTTAATCTCTCAGATAGTCCTACTATTCAGAATCTGGGTAACGTATTTGGTCAAACAGCTGAGCGGATAAAAAAATACTAGAAATGTGCTAATCAATGGCGAGGTCGTGTCTATGGATCTAACTATTGGAGGTACGAACACTGGTGAGGATATTACGGATATAGCTAATAAAAAAGCACCAGAATCATTGACTACTCGGAGTGCAAAATTTGCGGATGAAGGAGGGCTTTATAGAGAGGCGGAAAATGACCCTGTAAAGATGCAAGAACTGACAAAAGATTGTTATTCTGAAATTTTGAGCCACGAGGCATATCTAGGTGCATTTGTGGAATCGCTTGCTGCTGAAGGGCGTTGGCCTGGTGAGGCTACCACGCCTGCATTTGTTACTGACAAAATAGATTACTATAAGTCTAATACTGCTGCCTATAATGAGGATCGTGAGTGGCAGCAGCAGAAAGAAATTGATAAAGCAGAGTCTGGGGTTAGTTACTCTGTGATGAATTGGACTCTTCCATATGGATCGACATATGTAGAAATTGAGAATGGCAAACCTGTTATCAAAAGCGATAGATATGTTCCAAATAGGAGTAAAGGAGTTTTGATTTTACAGGCTTTTGATAAGGATGGAAATAATTACTATAATAAAGGCGCTGTGAAGCAGTCGATTTTGGAAATGAGCGGAGAAATGAGGCCGGATATGACTGAGGAAGAACAACAAGAAGTGATGGAGTCTCGATATTGTTCTGGGGCGTGAAGTAGGATGTAAGCAGTTTGCTATTATCAAGGTTAAATATGAAAAGAAAAATAACGACAACGAGAATAACACATGGCGAGGGAAGTTCTAGTACGTCTAAAGAGATTATTCTCCAGTGATACATAAAGAACTGGGTGGAAATGAGAACGGTGGTGGCGATGGTGGTTCTGCGGACATGAAGATGAAAATCATGAAGATCATGAGGATAAAAACGCGATAATCACGAGGATGTAGAAAAATAAGGATAAGAAAACCCGGGACAAAGAGGTGATGAAATGAGCATAAGGATAAAGATAAGAAACAGAGATTAGACTCAAAAACCGGTGAAGTCCGTGGCGCGAATAAAGATGATGATCAACGTGGGAAGACTGATGAGATAACAGATGGAGTGGCTTTGGCTGGTAATGATGAGACGAATGCAAGGGTAGATGCTGCAGGCGGTGAAGTCTCTGATAAAAAGGATGAACAGACGGAAGTTGTTGAGAATTACACCCAGAAGGGATGAGAATGGTGTCGAAAATGAGGGTAAGAGTATTAGTACTACTGAAGGAAACGCCAACCCTAAATACTGGAAGTGACGAAAAACAGTCGGATGCTATAGGTAAGGAAGTGATTTCCGATGGCGGAAATGAGTCTGTACAGGGTGATGCTGAATTAACGGCGGAAAATAAAACAGAATGGAATTTCCAAGACGACATTTTATCAGATAATTTTTAATTAAGATAAAAAGTAAAAAATAAAAAGGAGAAAAATGAGAACCAATACAAACACTAAGACCTGGGATGCCTTGCGTCGAACGGCACATCGTATCCTTCCGGTGGTAGGGTTTCTATCGTTGGGTACCGCGATGGTATTCCCTGTAGGTGAAACTTATGCATCTACGGCGTGGGGGCCTGAGAGACCTACATACACGTGGCAGAAACCAGCCGACCATGCGACAATTAATTCCATAACAGACGATCCTGTAATGGGAGACGAGCGGAACTTTGTTCGTATTAAAAAAGTTGGGACTTCGGATAAGTATAGCGATCGTGTAGTAGCGGAGCCTGGAGCGGAATATGAAGTTCAAGTTTTCTTCCATAATAATGCGGCAGCCAATCTTAATGATGCGAGTGGAAGGACATTTGCTCAAAATATTCGATTAAGAATGGATGAAATTGCAGAAAGTATCACAAGTGGTCAGTATGCAGTAATTAAGGGAACAATCTTTGCAGATAATACTAGTCCTAAAGAAGTATGGGATACTGTTTATATTCAAGCAAATGAAACTGTTTCCTTAAGATATATTAATGGATCTGCTCGTAGCAAATCAACCACGGTAAGCTAAACGGTAAAGTTATCGACGATGAAGCGTTGTTTGGGAAAGAAGTTTGGTGGAACTTTTCTGGCTATCAATCAGGGTGGATTACTGCTCGTGTAATGAGTATTCTGGAAATGTGACATTTAGGATTAGGGTGGATAAAGCAGGTTTTGATATGAATAAGACGGTTTCAAAAGACCTGGCTAATAATTATCAGAATTCTATCGATGCAGAACCAGGTGAAACTCTAGATTTTAAAAATTCATTTTGAAACACTGGCACGACCATCCTGAGGAATGTTGCTGTATATGATCTTCTTTGGTGAGGGTATGACATTTATCTCTGGCACAACTCGCATTTTTAATGCATCGCATCCAAATGGCACTTTTGAAAAATGATAACTTATTTAAGAATGGTTTTAATATTGGAGACTATAGAGGTGGTACCGATGCGACGATTACTTATAAGGTAAAAATTTTGGATGATGAAAAGCTGTACGCATGTGGTAAGACTGTGACTGTAGAGAATAACTCCGCTGCAGCAATTGATGTTGCTACAATTCATGATAAAGTTCAGGTCCGTGTTACCCGTAAGTGTAAAGATACGCCAAAAAGAGACTCCGAAACCAGATCCAAAGACACCTGAGACGCCAAAGGAACTTCCCACATACTGGTGCTTCAGAAGTTGTATTAGGGATCGTGTCGCAGCTGTGATTGGTATTGGTGGTGCCTACTATGTCGCATCAATGAAGCAGCTCAATAAGCTTGAATCTGCCGCTAAGGGCAAAAATAACAATAGTAGGAAATAAAGAAAAATTTCACTGGTCATCTTCGGGAGAATAAAGAACAAACCAGATTGAATAAAATATTTATACAGTTTATTATTCGTACATTAAAACTTGAGTATCGCAGAAAAATAAAGAATATTTTTCGACATTATGAATAGGACTTAGGGCGCACATTATTATTGCATATTAGTTTAGATAATCCATGTAATATTGTCTGAATTTATATACAATTTTGGACATTAAAATATGACTCAATTTTCTCACTTTTAAATTTTTAAAATCTCAACTTTCTCGCAGTTAGTTTAGATACTTAGAGTGATGCGTTGCTTTTTATAGGAGATATGATAAAATTGTTCCTAGTTATTACTAAATAAGGAATATGAAAAAGGCAGTTGTACCTCATCGGCGGCAAACAATATGTCGTTGCTGAGCAAGAGACCCTACGGGTGGACCCTCCCGGCAGGAACGAAAGAGCTCGAAACTGGCGCATTACTCTGATTGATGGAGATAAAATTACTGTAGGCACTCCTGAAGTCAAGGGCGTAAAGGTTTCAGCTAAGGTGGTTGAAGAGAAGATCGCTGGTGATAAAATCCGCGTAACTGTTACCACTCAAAGAAGCGTGTACATAAGGAAACTGGACACCGCCAAAAATATAGTTTGATTGAAATCACTCAATTAAATAATCTTGGGGATTGAAAAAGACTCGAACTCGAGTCTTTTTTTAGTGTTTTATGGTAATATATAGATATATGGCGACGGTGATTTGTATAACTAATCAAAAGGGGTAAGGAAAAACGACTACGGCGGGTTAATTTGGCGTATTTTCTAGCAAAAGATAAAAAGAGGACACTTTTAGTTGATTTTGACCCGCAGGAAATGCGACTTCTGGTCTTGGTATTGATAAGGCTCCACTGGAAGAGAGAGTTATGAAAAACTGGTACTAGCGCAACAATGTCGGAGGTTTTGCTTGGCCAGAAAGAGATTAAAGAAATTATTTTTGAATACTAAATTTAAGGAACTTGATTTGGCTCCGGTAACACCACAATTAGCTAATGCTGAAGTAAATTTAGCGAGCTGGATAAAAAATTTGTTCAACTTAGGAATGCTATAAATCGAGTAAAAAGATTTATACGATTACATAATTATCGATTCACCACCAAGTCTATCACTTTTGACAGTAAACGGTATGATTGCGTCAGACTACCTTTTATTGCCGGTTCAGACTGAATTTTATGCTCTGGAAGGCGTTACGCAGCTGCTTGATTCTGTAAAATTAGTGCGTAAGGCAATGAATCCTGATCTGAAGCTCTTTGGGAGTACTTGCAACCATGTATGATAAGCGAACTTCGCTTTCTGTACAGGTGGTTGAGGAGATTCAGAAGTATTTTAAGGATAAGGTATTTTAAGACCTTAATTCCAAGAAATGTGAGACTGGCGGAAGCGCCGAGCCACGGGGTACCAGTTGGTGCTTATGATCCATTTAGTAAGGGGTCGCGTGCATATAAAGATTTAGCTAAAGAAGTAATAAGCGCGTTGAAAAAGGAGAAAAATAATGGCCGGTAGAGGACTCGGGAGAGGGTTTGATAGTTTGATCCTCACAGATATTGTAGAGAATGATTTTGATATTACTGCGTCTCAGGACGCAAAAGAAAGCCAGTTGATTGAGCTTGATCTCTCGCTGATTGTTCCGGATGAAGACCAGCCACGTAAGGATTTTTCCGAGGAAGCATTGGCGGCACTGGCTAATTCGATTCGTGAGCATGGAGTATTACAGCCAATTGTAGTCGTTAGGATGGAGGCAAATATAAGATTGTTGCCGGTGAAAGGCGATATAGGGCGTCTAAGTTAGCTGGTTTAGAGAAAATTCCGGCAATTATTCGTACACTCGACGCGCAAAATAGACTGGAACTTTCTATTATTGAGAATGCTCAACGCGAAGATTTGAATGCGATTGAAATGGCGACCGCATATGCAAAAGCTAAAAACCAATTTAATTTGAGTCAATCAGAGATCGCCGTAGAGTAGGAAAAGCGAATCTTCGATCGTGAATACGATGAGGTTATTAAACCTTCCAGATGAAGTTAAGCATGCGATGATTGAACACAATCTTACTGAAGGCGTGATGAGGCCGTTAATCTCGGCAGATGCGGAACTCGTAAAGAAAGTACTACCACTAATTATTGAGGAGGGTGGTCAGCAAGGCAGGTGGAGCGTTATATTGCGGAACACAAAAACGTAGTTCGGCGAAAATTGTGAAGGAAAATGTTTTCTTGAGACAGGAAGAAGACTTGAGTGCAAAATATGAGGAGAGTGAGTGCGAGGGAGAACTTTAACTCTGGCGTGCAAAAAAATGATGAGGAATTAAAACGTTTGATTGATAGACTTTCGGACTAGTTGGGGAAAAACTCTGGATTGAATAAAAAGTTGTTCAATATAAAATATAAGGAGCTTTGAGGAAAACAAAATGGTAGACGTAGGTAAAGAAACTGATTTGAATAAAAAGTTGTACAACCAGAGGCTGATGGTGAAAGAGTGAAAAGGCGATTGAGTTTAGCGAAAAAGGCTCATGAGGGGCAGAAGCGAAAAACGGGGAGCCTTTATATTATTCACCCAATGGCAGTCATGCGGACCTTGATGGATTGGGGGATGGATGAGGATACGATAATTGCCGGCGTTTTGCATGACACTGTGGAAGATACAGAGGTGACACTGGAGGATATCAAGCGGGAATTTGGTGAATCGGTGGCCTTTTTGGTGGACGGAGTGACAAAAATTGGTAAGGCAAGACAGGGATGCGAGATATTGATACCCATTTACCGGCTACCAGGATAATTTATTAAGATTATTGGTTGCAACAGGGCGGATATTCGAGTTTTGATTATTAAACTTGCAGGATAGATTGCATAATTTAAGGACACTTTCGGCTCTATCTCCAGAAAAACAGAAGAAAATTGCCAAAGAAAGTTTGGAAAATCTTTGCCCCACTTGCGGATAGGCTAAATATGGGGAAACTTAGGGTGGAAATGTCTGATATTGCCTTTTCGTACGTGGATCCAAAGAGATATAAAGAACTAAAGGAAATTATTGAGAAGCGGAATCAGTCTGCTGAGAAGGCCTTAAAAAGGATAAAAAATGAAGTTAGCACTGTACTAACGCGCGAAAAATCAATTTTGAGATAAACGGACGAGTAAAATCGGTCTACTCTCTACATAAGAAGTTGGCAAAATACAATCAAAATATCGATGAGGTATATGATTTAACAGCTTTACGAGTGATTGTGGACGACATTACGAGCTGTTACCTGGTTTTAGGGTTAATCATCTACTATATACTCCGATGACGGGGAGAATTAAAGATTATGTGGCGGTACCAAAGCAAAATGGCTATCAATCGCTACATACGACAGTGATTACCCCTGATAAGAGGATTGTGGAGTTTCAGATTCGCACAAAGGATATGCATGAATATGCTGAGAGAGGGCTTGCGGCAAGCTTCTATTATAATGAGCAGAAGCTGATCGAGAGTTATAAAACAGGGAAGATTCAGCATCTGCCAACCAACTTATTGTGGATTTCAGAATTGCAGATGGCGGCAGCAAAACCAAGAGATGGTAAACAAATCGACCTCAAAGAAGCTGAAATTGAATCTTTTTGCAGATAAAATCTTTGTCTATACGCCAAAAGGTGACATTATCGACCTTCCGATGGGGGCTTTGCCACTTGATTTTGCGTACAGACTGCATTCGGAGCTGGGTGGACATGTGATGGGGGCAAAGATTAATGGTAAATTATCTAATTTGAACACAAAATTAAAAAGCGGTGATGTGGTGGAAATTATTACGAGCAAGAATCAAATGGTGAGGCTGAGCTGGTTGGATAAAATTATTACACCACATGCAAGGGCAAAAATTAAACAGCAACTTGGCAAAACTTTTGAGTCAATAATGGGTTCAAAGAAAAGCAATAGCGGAATAAAAATAATTAAATTAATAAAAAAATAGAAAAGTAAGCTATGGAAAGAAAGAAAGCTTTTAGCTTATTTTTTGTTAATTCATCTCTATAAACTCAGTAAAAAAGATGTCGCTTATGATATAATCAGAATTAAATGAAAGTTAAGCAAATGCGGAAACGAACGGACTTGATTAGGGTACTGCTTGCGCTTTGTTTTATTTTGATTGTTGCGAGGATGTATGACCCTACAGATTATATCGCATCAAAAATATGTTGACCTGGCGATGTCGCAACAGACGATGCAGAATACAATTTTTGCAAAAACGCGGCGAAATCTATATGATGGATGGGGATAATACCACGCCAGTAGTGATGAACGAGAAGGTTTATACGATTTCGGTGGATCCATTTTTGTTGCGCAGTGAGGGTGGGAAGGAGCTAAAAGAAGATGAGGCAAAAATCGATCAGCTGGTGCAGGGTTATGCGGTAAATACTTGGGATAAAGTATTCGCAAATGAGGCGTCGCGATATGCTGTGATTGCAAAAATGTGCCATATGAAAGAGCAAAACAGATTAAAGAAGCAAAAATTACTGGTGTTTATGCGCAGGGCTCAACTAAACGAGTGTATCCGGAGGGGGATTTGGCGGCACAAGTGTTGGGGTTTGTGAATGCTGATGGAAAAGGGCAATATGGAATCGAGGGAAGCTTAAATAAGGAATTAACTGGCGTAAATGGGATCTTAAAGACAGTAAAAGATGTCAATAATATTCCACTAACAATCGGAAAAAATAACGTACGTGTGCCGGCGCAGGATGGAAAAAACGTAGTATTGTCGATTGATCGTAATATCCAGAAGAAAACTGAAGATGCAATTAAGGCACTATAGAAAAGTTTCATGTAACAAAATGCTTCGGCAGTGGTGATGAACCCAAGAATGGCCAGATTTTTGGCGATGGCGGGAACTCCAACCTATAATCCGGCTGAATATGCGAAGGTAACGGATGCGCGTGCATTTCAGACGGACGTGACGATGTCGGCTTTTAATCCAGCCCTCAGTTTGCAAGACATTTGCATTGGCGGCGGCGATAGACAGTGGCGTGATGACGCCGGAAACAACTTATAATAATACCGATCTTGTAACGATTGACGGTTGGCCGATTCAGAATGCGATTAAAGGCATACTGGAAATATTTCAATGCAAGAGGTGTTGACATATTCTTTGAATACTGGCTCGATTCAGGCTTTGAGGTTACTTAGCGGCTCGGAGACGGAGATTACTTATCAGGAAAAAGAAAAACTTTATGATTATTACTATAATAGGTTTGGACTGGGGAAATATACTGGAATTGAGCTAGCAGAATCTAAAGGTACAGTGATTCCACCCTACGGATATTGATGGTACGAATGCACGTTATGCGAATATGACGTTTGGTCAGAGTTTGATTTGACGATGATACAGGTAGCAACAGCTTTTTCGGCGGTGGTGAATGGTGGTGACTATTACACGCCAACATTGGTGGCGGGAGAGATTAAGAATGGGGAGTTTGTGCGTGATGTTTTGAAGGAGCGTGATCATCAGGCGATTGAGTCGTCAACTAGTGAGACAATGCGAAAGATGTTACATACTGCGAGATTGGTTTTTCCAAATGTGAAATATTATGATGAGGGGGTTTATGTCGGCGGTAAGACAGGTACGGCGCAGGTGGTAAAAAACGGTAAATACACCTTTGATGAGACGATTGCGACTTATATTGGTTATGGGGCTAGATCAGAGACGGATTATCCTGAATATGTGATTATGACAAAAGTTTGGGAGGACAATCGAAGGCTAGACGGTGGGATGAATGCCAAGCCAATTTTTGATGAGATTAGTCAGTTTATGGTAAACTATTTAAAGATGAGGAGGTAAAAACTGTGCAGAATAATTTGATGGAAATGCTCTATATGGATTATTGCTGGCGCTAGGTAGCTTTTTATTTGCAAATGTTTTTGACGCCTTTTTATACAAATTTAGTCTATAAATATCATTTTTGGAAAAACAGAAGAAAACCACGGTACAGGGCGATGCTTTGCCAATTATGACGAAGTTGCATGCACATAAATTCAAGCGAGTTTTTCCAACGATGGCGGGAATTATTGGGGTAGTCGTGGTGGCAGTGGTAACCTGGTTTTTGTAACTGGAATCGTGCGGAGACTTGGCTACCGTTTGCAGGCTTTTTTTAGGTGGTTCGCTGGTGGGGTTGATTGATGATCTAATTAACGTATTCGGTACGGGAGCGGGGGCGGCAGGCTTAAGGGCACCAGTGAAGTTCTCAATGATTACAATTGTGGGTTTGATGTTGGGCTGGTTTTTACGTATAAATTAGGTTGGACCGGCATTCATTTGCCATTTCATGGAGACTTTGAGCCAGGAGCGATTCCGATGATGTTGTTGTTTGCCTTCTCTGTAGTGGCAACTTCAAATGCAGTTAATATTTCGGACGGCTAGATGGTTTGGCCGGAGGGCTGGCGATGGTGGCATACGGTTCTTTTGGGGTAATTGCGTTATTTTCAGGGCCAAATTGCACTATTCGCATTTTTTGTATGACTGTGGCTGGATGGCTGTCTCTTATGTGTGGTTTAACGTTCCGCCAGCCTGTTTCATGATGGGCGACGTGGGGTCTTTTGCTCTAGGATCTGGTCTTGCGTGGTGTCGATGATGACAAACCTCATTCTTCTGCTACCCGTAATCGGTTTATTGTTTGTGGTTGAGGCTGGTCTCATCCTTAATTCAAATGACCTCAAAAGCAGTTGTTTCATAGAAAAATCTTTTTATCAGCACCAATCCACCATCATCTTGAAGCAAGTGGATGGGGGGAGGCAAAAATTGTTATGCGTTTTTGGGTAATTGCTGGGGTAATGGGGATTATCGGAATATTTATTGCAATGTCGGGAGGAATCATCCCGCAATAAGGTGGTGTAGGGTTTATGCGTAAACATCAGACAGATAAGAATATCTTTATTGCAACCTTTGTTCTGGTATTAATCGGAACGATTATGGTGAGTATTATTGGGCCATCCTATACGAATATCCAGAATATTTCTATGGTAAAAATGATGATCCGAGCTCGACAATTAAGAGCCAGATTTTTGTTTGTAGTGTTAGCTTTTATTGCGATGATGGCGCTTTTAAAAATGCCACTAAGAGGCTCGGTAGAGCGTAATGAAAGGAAGAAGAACTCGAAATTTTGGCAAGCTTTTGCTGGAATATTTGAACATCTACCGGGTATTATGATGCTTGGTAGCTTAATTATCTGTGCGATTATGATGATCCCTGGGGTGCCTTTTTGTAAGATGTGCACTGGGTGGATGTAGGTGACTGAATATTGGTCCGATTCCACTACAGGTGGCAGAATTAGTGAAATTTAGTGCGATTTTTATTTAGCAAAGGTCTGTACTGACTGTCGAAATGTCGACGGGTTTGATGATAAGAAAGCTGGACGTAGTGGGATGCAGCGCGTGATGACTAACGTGAGCGCGAAGAATAGTGGCCGCACAGGGTTTTCTAGTGACTATAATGATAACGGACGTAACTTAGGCGGCTATGGAGTGAGAGGTGGAAAGCAAAATACTAAAAGACTTGGGGGATTTTTAAAGCCGGGTACAGTTCTGTATGTGTTAATCGTAGATAGGAGGCTTGATTTTAAGCTGATACGCAAAAGAATTGAGGCATTTAAGGCTAAAAAAGACGGCTGGGCCTTTTTGGTGAAATTTTTGGTGCCTTTTGCGGCAGCTGAATACTTTATCGGATCGCACAGAAGGATTTAGGGTCAGGATTACCTCTGGCAGCGATGGCCTTTGCGATGCTTTTAGTTAGTGGAGGAGGTTTAAAACTTTGTGATGGTGGTTGCTGTGGGACTAGCTCTAGCTGTGTTTTGATGGTATTAGTGCCACCGTAGGGAACGTTTGAAAACTTTCTTTAGTGGGAAGGTAACTAGTAGTGAATCGTCAACTTCGGAAGATAAAAACAAGGATGCTGAAACTTATCATATTAATAATGCTTTGATTGCGATTGAGTCAGGAGGATTATTTGGAGGGGAATCGGCAATAACGTACAGACGGCTGGATATGCAGAATCAATTACCGACTCGATGTTTGCCGTGATTGGGGAAACGATCGGATTTGTGGGGATTTTGGTGGTGCTGTTTTTTTCTACTATATGTTGCTTTCGAGGATGCTGAAAGTAGCGGATTGTACGAAGGATAGCTATTACCAATTGCGACGATTGGGGTATTTGCTTGGCTAGCTGGACATGTGGTGGTGAATATAGCTGCAATGACGGGCTTAGCTCCGGTAACTGGTATTCCGCTGCCGCTACTCTCGAAAGGTGGAACGAGTTTGATTATGAATATGGCAATCATAGGCTTGGTTTTAAATATTTCACAATATACAATGAGAGCAGATGTTTTGGATGCTGAAAGGAGAAAAATAAAGTGAAAAATCTTAGTTGTTGGTGGTGGTTCAGGTGGACATATTACGCCAGCTATGTCGGTGATTCGTGAAATTTTTCATAAGTATCCAAATACGCAAGTGGAATTTTGGACTGATCGAAAGTATTATAAAAATATTTCCAATTTAGCAAACGAAATGGCGGTTTCGTGGGGTGAAGAAGAAGGGGTGAGCCGAAAAAATAAGCAATATAAGAGTGCTAAGATTTTTGCGGGAAAATTTAGGCGTTATCATGGTTTGAAAAATTAAGGATTATTTTCGATAATGGAAGGAAAAACATTTTTCGATGTAGTATTTGGAAACTTGGTGGGGCGTTTGGGTTCTTGTTGGGGCTGGTGCAGAGCTTTTTGAGGTTATTAGGAAAGAAAACCGTCCAGATGTAATTTTTGAAAGGTGGATTTGTGGGCTTGCCGGTGGGGATGGTGGCTGGATTTTTGAAAATTCCATACGTGATTCATGAATCTGATGCAGTATTTGGGGTGACCAATCGTATTTTAATGAAGAAGGCAGCTAAGATTGCTACTGAGGGTGCCAGTACAGGCGGAAAAATATAAGTGAAATTGCTCTAAGATTGAATGGGTAGGGATTCCAGTGGCACCGGAGTTTGCGCCGGTTAGTTCATCTTTGCAGAGTGAGCTAAAAAGAGAACTAGGCTTTAATTCGAGGAAGAAATTAGTGGTGATTACCGGTGGATCCCAGGGTCGGAGCATTGAAAACACCGCAACAAGAGCGATTCTGGAAAGATTGCTTGAAGATGCAAGCGTGGGCTGATTGTTGGTCGTAAGTATTATGATGAGATGCTAGAATTAAAGGATTTTTGAAAAATGGAATAGAGCGAAAGCTGGATTCAGATTTTTCGAATGTGGAGTTTTTCGCCAAAAATGCACGAGATATTGGGGCAGCGGATTTTGGTAGTTTCAAGAGCAGGGGCTACTGACGATTTCTGAGCTGGCGGCGCTGGAGAAGCCTGTAATTTTAGTGCTTTTGAGAAGTTACCGGGTGGTCACAAGCGAAAAATGTGGAGAGGCTACAGAAAGCTGGGGCTGTGGAAGTGGTTTCGATGCAAAAATGGAGGAAAAAGCCAGAACTACTGCTCAAAGATTAAGGAACTACTAGATGACGATGAGAAGGCGTGGGGTTAGCTTTTAATTTAAAGAAAATTGCAAAGTCTGACGCGTCTGTACGGATGATGGAAATTATAATGGAAACAAAAAATAGGAAGCGTAGATGAAAATTAGGGAAGAACGATTGCGGGTGGTCGTGAGGCAGTCGAGAGTGATCTGGTACGACAAAAATTTATTGAGAAGCGTGAACGAAAAACGATTACAGTTGATTTTGTTGGGTGCGGTAATTGTGGCGACTGTAGTATCTGGAACTTTAATAGTCCGAGGGGCTCTGCAAAAAACGCCAGCAGTAAGCCAGAAGCGAGTGGAGGTGGAAAAATATACGCCAACTGTAGAAATCATTGATGAAGACACTTCGAATATGATTACAGAACGCATTAAGACAGTACGTGGCTCTAATGGAAAAAGATGTAAAGGATGTGGGAAATGAGAGTAACGAAGGCGATTATTCTCGCTGGTAGGGCACGAGAGGTGGATATTTATCTGGAGGGTAGGGATGAGTATTATAAATGCAATTTAGATAGGGGACGGCTGAAACGGTTGAAGATATCGTGAGGATGATAGGATACTTCAAAAAACAGGGAGTGATGGCAGGATATGGATGTGAGGCTCGAGGGCGAGCATATTATAAAGCAAAAATAGTGTGTAGAACTAATAGATAAAAATGAATAAATAATTAATTAATTCCCGGTGACCGGGAATTTTTAGGTTATCGAGACTGCTAAGTCCTGTATTAAAGATGGGCTGATTTGGTTCTGCCTGTTCGGTTTGTTCGGGTTTTTAAAATAAGGAGAGCTGCAGAAAAGATTTGGTTTTTGACGGAGGGCGGATTTTTAATAAAAATACGAATGTTTGATTAAAAATAGCTGTATTTATTAAAAAAATAAAAAGTAGGGTACTTTGCAATAAAAATAACTTGGAAAGATTAGATTTTTCAAGTGTGTTCTGTTCGGTTATTTAGAAAATGAAATAATAAAAACGCAAGAAGGGAATAATTATAGTATTACATTTTTATAGATACAGACAAAAAGTTTTACACAGTTGTGGAAAACTGTATAAAATAATTGTTTAAAAATAACAGGGTGGGATTAGTCCTTATATATACATACATAACGGGGAGATTTGCATTATATGTGAACATGTGGAAAAGTTTGTTGAAAAATGTCCGAAAAAATGTGAAAAAGCACTTGCATTATGTGCGTAATGGCGCTAAACTAATGTCAGTGGATAACAAAACAAAAACCCACAAACAAAAAGATTAAATATGAATAATCAAGCGACAAAAACAACGAAAGAAGAAATGGATTACGAAGTAATTCGCTTTGGTGAAGAAGAGCGGCAGTTAAAAAGGTATCTTTTTGGCACATTAAAAAAATGTTTGAGGTCGGTCAACTAGAGTCTTAGCGCGCGTTTAGGAAACGCGTCATCAAAACCACTAGCACATCTATAAACACCTCCCAATTAACTCAACAAACAACCTACACAATAAGTCTCTCAACGGTTATAGTCATATATTCAGTCTTGCATTGGATGAAACTATAGCAGCATTTATTGTATAGAAAAACAATTAAGAAATTGCAGTAATAAATCTTAATTAACAAACAAAAAACATACAAAAACAAACACGCTAAAATTTCTAGTTGAGCGATCTCAAACTAAAAAGCTTCTATATAACAGAGATGAAAATCTTTGATATAATAGAGGTATGGAAGAGCTTCATAAGCCAGTGTTACTATCAGAAGTTCTCGAGATTTTGCAGCCTAGCGCGGGCGAGTCGTATTTAGACTTGACGGCAGGTTATGCAGGTCATGCGGGAAAGATTTTGGCGGTTACGCGGAATTATAAAGAGTCGGTCTTAGTGGATCGAGACATTAATGCAATCAATTTTCTATCGAAGAAGTACCCAGATGGTGAATTCGGACTTGAAATGTTGCACGAAGATTTTTATAATGCGGCGCAGTCTTTAATCGAGTGTGGAAAAACTTTTGATATGATATTAGCTGATTTTGGAGTATCTTCACCGCAACTGGATAATTCAGAGCGAGGTTTTTCATTTATGCATGAAGGGGAACTGGATATGCGAATGGATCAAACGCAGGAGTTGTCAGCGGAAACGATAGTGAACCACTGGTCGGAGAAGAAACTGATTGAAATCTTCGAACGATATGGTGAGGAATCATCGGGGCTGGCAAGAAAACATGCGAGAGAAATCGTATATAACAGACCATGGAAAACTACTAAAGAACTTGCGGATGCTTTAAGTCCGAAAGGATGGTTTGGGAAGCACCCAGCAACCAAGGTTTTTCAAGCAATTCGTATTGCAGTAAATGAAGAGCTTTCGATTATCGAGAATACTTTACCGTTGATTCCGAAACTACTGAAACCAAATGGACGCGTTGCGATTATTACTTTTCATAGCCTAGAAGATAGGTTAGTGAAGCAGTATTTTAAAGCAGGTGAGTTCACTTGGAGAAGAATCTGAGCTGGAAATTTTGACAAAAAGTCCAATTGTTGCGGGAATGGATGAATTAGTTATCAATCCAAGAGCAGAAGCGCAAAACTGAGAGCAGCTAGAAAAATTTAGGATAAGAAATTAGACTAAAAAAATAGCTTGAACTGGGGAAGTACTGAAGGTTTTTGGGATGATAAAAATAAAAAAATAAAAAGGAGGCTATATGCCAAAAGCAAATCATTGTAAAAACGCTTCTCGAGCACAGAAAATCAAAGTTAATTTTCGCTAGAGAAAAAGTTAATTCTAAAATCTAGGTTGATGTAAATCTCCTGATTTTGAATGTATCAGGCCTTAGGGCTCTATCGGAAGCTTTTCGGAAACGACGGAGTCCCGACACGGTTGTAAAAGTCAACTGGGAAACGTGTTTAATAAAAAAAAGATATGACCTTCCCGGAAGCCCTTATTAGCGATGCGGTGGTGCGGCTAATAAGAGCTTTCGGACTATGATTACAGGGGCAAATTCGCTAAAACGAAGGCGCACCGACCAAGATACACAAATAAAACAAAACAACAAAAACAATATAAACATAATTCAGGTTAAACTCTAATTAAAAATCTTTATTTTTGCTGAGAAGATTTTAGCGAGAGTTTACATAAAAGCGAGGAAAAATAATGCAGAGTGGAGCAAGAACTATGCGCCAACAGGGTTTTGGCGGTTTTAATGGCATGCGCGGTATCAATGATCGTCCCCAAACTAGCTATTTAGCTAATTCTGTAAGTTCTGGTTATTCACGCAATCGCAATACGGTGCGTCATCAAGCGCGTGGAATCGGTCGTTTTTCAGCAATTGCTATTTTGGTTATTGAAATTTTTACAATCGGACTTTTTTACGTGTCTCAACAGGGCAATGTGACTAGTTATGATTACAATATGAACAAGATTGATACACAAATTGCGAACCTGGAAGCCGAGCGTGACGATTTAAAAGTTGAGCAAGCGAGATTGAATTCGATTGCAAAGAATGCGAAGTCAACAGTGGCGGCCAATATGGAAACCGCGCAAGTTGCTGGCTATGCTGACTAATTTTTGAAGAATAAATGTTATTGACTGAGTGACTTTGTTACTATTGTAATTAACGCTAACAATTTCTTATTCTCTATAAATATGGTAAAATAGGAGTAATTTTTACGCATTAAAGCCTGTTTTCTAGGATGGGCAAAACAGGGAAGGAGAAAAATGGCGGAGACCCAAGAGAAGATTATTCAGATCGCAGGCTCAATCACGGTAGATGAATTGGCGGAGGCACTCGGGCTTTCGGTAACCGCATTGATTGGCGAACTTTTTAAGCAGGAATTATGGCGACAATTAACCAGCGCCTAGATTTTTGATACTGCAAGCTTTGATTATTGATGAATTGAAAAATTGAGAACGTAAAACTTGAACGTAAGAATACGGCAACTAAGACTCTGAATTTTCATAGGGAATTATCAGAGAAGGCTGTGCTGCGACCACCAGTAGTGGCGGTGATGGGGCACGTTGATCACGGTAAGACAACTTTACTAGACTCGTTGCTACACAAAAAGACAGTTGAGGGTGAGGCTGGTGGGATTACTCAACATATCTCGGCTTATCAGTTGAAACATGATGACCGCCTAATTACGTTCCTAGATACTCCCTGGACATGAGGGCCTTTTGCGGCGATTCGTCAACACGGTGCAATGTTGACCGATATCGTAGTAATTGTAGTGGCAGCAGATGACGGCGTGAAGCCACAGACTGTGGAGGCAATTAAGTTTGCTCAGAGCGCAAATGCGAAGATTATCGTGGCAATTAACAAGATTGACCGCGAAGGGGCAGATATTCCGCGCACTATGGCAGATTTGGCGCAACACGGTTTGCAACCTGAAGAATGGGGTGGCGATATTACAATGGTGCCTATTTCAGCGAAGCGCGGGGACAATCTAGAAAATTGATTGATATGATTTTACTTACGGCTGATCTTGAAGAGTTGAAGGCAGATGTGGAAATCCCAGCTGAGGGGCTTGTGATTGAATCTCATATGGAGGTTGGAAAAGGTTCTGTGGTGAATTTGCTGGTAACTGGCGGTGAGCTAAAAACTGGTAAATCTGTGGTGGCTGGAAGCGCTTATGGTAAGATTCGTACGATGATGGACTTCCGCGGTAAAGCCAGGGGAAAGTGGACTCCGTCGACTCCAGTGACTGTAACTGGTTTTAAGGAATTGCCTAACTTCGGTGATCGTTTTATCGAGGTGAAGGATGAAAAGACTGCAAGAAAGCAGGCGCTACTAAACGCCCAGGTGGAGGCTTCGGAGACGGCTTCGGCAAACGTAACCTCTACAGACCTTCTTCGCATGATGAATACGGCGGATAATTCAAAGGTCTTTAATGTGATCATTAAAGGTGATGTGCTTGGCTCCGTGACATCCGTAATCGATTCTTTGAAAATGATTGATACGAAGGGTGAGATTTCTAAATATTGTATCTTCTGGCGTGGGTGACGTGACCGAAAAATGACGTCTATATGGCGGAAGGTGATAATACCGTGGTGTATGGTTTCAATGTGAATGTGCCAACCAATATTGTGAAGTTAGCAGCGAGAGACGGTGTGGAGATTCGAATTATCGCGTGATTTATGAACTATTAGATGATGCTAAGGCTTCAATGGAAAACTTGCTTGATGATGAGGTAGTTGAGGAAGAAACTGGCGAAATGAAGATTAAGGGCGTGTTTAGGACCGAACGTACGGCGATTATTGCTGGTGGTGAGGTGTTAACTGGCCGCGTTGAGGGCTGGGATGCTGGGACGAGTCTACTGCAATAAGGAGCTGATTGGTGAGGTTTCAGTGGATTCAGTGCAGAAGGAAAAGATGCAAGTGGCCGAGTTGGTGGCTGGCTGAAAACGGGTGGTATTGCTCTCAATTTGGAGAAGAAGCTGGTGATTGAGCTTTAATGACCGTGTAGTTCTTTACAAGGAATTGCGTAAGAAGAGTTTCAAGATACTGATCTGAAGATATTTATGTTTTTGAAAAACGCACTCAAGGCCGTTTGGCCAAGCTTTATAGTTTTCAAAACAATAAATATCCTTCAGATTTTTGTGAGAGTATATAGTTTTTAAAATAATAAATATCCTTCAGATTTTTGTGAGAGTGTTTATGAAAAATATCCTTTAGATTAGATATAAATATGTTAGTTCGGTTTTTGTTCGGAAATAGGGAAACAAACAAAAAGTAATTTTTGGGAAGTAGGTACTTTAACTGTGGCTGGACCGTGAGATTGAGTGACAATAGGGTGGGAAGAGGGAATATGAAAGGGCAAATCCGGCAAATTTTGAGTTAAAAATCCGTGAAATTTAGCAAAAATTGAGATTTCACGGGCAAAAATATGCGTACGGATGACTTTTACAGGGTGGATTTTGAGTAATTCCGAGCTCTTTCTCCGAATCTTCAGAATTGCTCGGAATTGCACGTATTATGATAGACAAAGGGAGAGATTTGAGGTGTATTTATCCCTTAAAGTGATGATAATTATGATTAATTCAGTATTTCTCTGCTGATTTTTTAGAAAAAATAAGATGGTAGATGTTACGGGTTTAGGATTTATATCTATTAAGAGGGTCTTAAGATGATTTATTAGAGGTTATGAATAGTGGAACGATGTGGGCGTATAGGGTTATAGGGTCTTGTGGGTGATTGACGACTTTATTGTCTATGTAGACTTTCTCCTCTAGTGTGTCGTAAAATAGTTATTGTGCGACATTATAAATATCGACAAAAGACGATTGAATATACGTCGGTAATTTAGAAAAAATAGTGGACCGGCTCGGATTTGCTGCTAATTCGAGTTTGTAGCCACGTAGTAATGTCTTTATTATCTTATGACTATTTCCTCTAATATCAGAATCGCTCCTAGACCCTCTAGGAGCGATATTTTAGTGATGAATACTCAGATATCCGTTGTCGGCTGAGCTCTGTTGGCCTTGGATGTTCTGACGAAAACCATTTTCTCCCAATTGATGATCTTTAGGGAGATTTTTGGCTGGTAGAGAAGCCTGACGGCCGTCGTGAAGGTCAGAGGCATAATTAGTCTGACGTAGGGACAGGGGTAGAAACTGGGGATTTAACAGGGTGGAGGAATTATTGCTGGCTTTTGACGTAAGAGATTGGTCTGCGGATTTACAGGGTGGAAGAGGAATTAACAGGGTAGGGGAATTACCAGATTGATTATTGGGGAAGAGTTGCCTCTTCTTATTCTTGCGGTTCTTGTTTTTAGAATTCTCGGTCGGTATTTCCCTGTTCTTGGTGTCCTTGAGGTTTATTCTGGTTTTGATTGAAATTATTTTTGCCTCTGTGGCGATTTACAGGCGTTTTAGTGGCCGAATTATTAGAATTAGTATTTCCCTGCTGTTTTTGGTTTAGATTTAATCCTGAGGCCTTTTCAGAAGTTTTTTCTGGATTATTTGTTGAGTTATTCTTGACCTGGTTGGCTAACTTGTTCGCAAAACTTTCTGGTGCTTTCTTGAGTTGATTATTTAATTTGTCGGCAAAACTGAGCGGTTTAACAGAGTTAGTTCCCTGTTTATTTATGGTTGAAGGTTGCTGTGTTGCTAATAGTCGAAACAGGGGAGGTAGTCGAGGTGGATGAAATAGATGAGGTTGTCGGGAAGTAGGTAGGGCGGACGAGGCGGATGAGATGGATGGAGTGGATGGGGCTGATGAGACGGATGAAATAGCTGAAGCATGTGAAGCAGTTGAATCGACTGAAGCAGCTGAAGTAGGCGAATTAGATGAATCAGTTGAAGTAGCTGCCGTAGAGGCCTCGTTTTTGGCTTTTTCGAAGGCGGCTCTGAGGTCTTTTTAGGTCAAAGAATTTTTACCGGAGATGGTGTTTGGAGAAACCTTTTTGGATCAATTACACGTCCAGTTTCAGGGGCGATAAACTCTAGCTTTGGTGCATTTTTAGAGAATTCAAATTTAGGGGTCTTAGCGCGTTGTTTTCGCTGCGCCAGAGTCGGAGAGGTCTTTTTGTATTTTTCACTTTGTTCGATATTGGCGCGAATTTCGGCTTCTACATCAGCGCGAGGCCTTGAATAGAGATTGTGAACTTTCGATGATTTCGTCAAGATTATCGGTTGGGGCTTTTGGAATATTTAAGGTAGTAGCAGAGAAGGCAGGAGCCTTTTTCGCCGCCAATAATCATGGAAATAACAAAGTGGCGGTTATTCATTTGATGAGGTCGAGGTGTCGAAAACTGGTTCAAACTGTTTGACAAGGATTGGGGCATCGTCGGCGGAAACGCGGAATGAGATTGTGGTATCAACGTTACCAAAAACGGCATCGCGGACATTCTCGGTCATCTGTGAGATGTACTGGTTGGCAACGGTGAGATTTAGACCATACTTACGAGCCTCGGAAAGAATGACTGAGAAGGAGTCGGTCGCGAAGTTCTGGAACTCATCAACATAGAGATAAAATGGACGACGCTTTGAGACATCTGGGATATCTGAACGAGACATGGCGGCAAGCTGAATTTTGGTGACAAGGAAGGAACCGAGGATACCAGCATTGTCTTCACCGATGAGACCCCTTTTGAGAGGTTAACGACAAGAATTTTTCCTTCGTCCATAATCTACGAACATCGAAGCCAGAGTGGACTGACTGATGATATTGCGGATGATTGGGTGGCAGTAAAAGCACCAACCTTATTTAAGACAGGAGCAATGGACTCATTAACTTGTTTTTCGTTCCACTGGCTCGAACTCATGTTTCCAGAACTGAAGAACGGTGACATCAGTACAATATTCAAGCGTTTCTTTACGGAACTCCTTGTCAGTGAGAATACGTGAGATATCAAGTAAGGTAGGTACCCAAGCGATCAAGCAGGGCAAGGAGGGTAAAGGGAGGATGTGTTCAAGACGAGGACCCCATGAGTCGCCGAACATACGCTTCAAAACACCGATAACCTCAGAACAGATATTAGGTTTTCTAGTAGGGTCGGAAAGCTCAAGAGGGTTGAAGGCGACTGGATATTGTGTGTCAGCTGGGTTGAAATAAACAACATCTTTAACGCGACTTTTGTGGCACAAAACGAAGGTTGTTTACGGCAAAGTCGCCGTGTGGATCGATAATACAATAACCTTGGTTGTAAAGAAGATATCAGAGAGGGCGAAGAGCTCAAGAAGACCAGACTTACCGGCACCAGTTTGACCGATGATATAAACGTGCCTGAACGATCGCGACGGAGCATGCCAAATTGGTGGTTGATGCCGCGGAAATTTGTGAGACTGAAGGCGGAAATATTTTCGTCATTAGAGGCAATGCCAGTGATGAGCGGAAGTTTGGCAGGTGGTTCAGCGGTTTTTGAGGTGGCCCAGACAATGTTTGGGGTTTCAACAGAAGTGTGGTAAGTGATAGACGCTGGCTAGTTCGGAAATGTTAAGAATGAAGCCAGGGTTGGTGAATTGACGCATTTTTATAGGCATCAAGGTCTTCTGTCTGTAAGCTACGCTAGTTGTTTAAAACCATTAAGTTGGTAGAGTTGAACTGCTTTAAAGGTTCCGACCAGAGCCTGCATATTGAGTTTTGCATTAATTTCACTATACCGAGATAAAGCTAGACGGATTTTTACTTGCAACCGAGCTTGCGTGGCTTTTTGTCTCGGCGGCGCTAACCTGGGACTTGGCACGCTCGGAAAGTTCTACTTTAACTTCAGAGGCGGTGCCACCAGTTGGAAGTGTCCAGAGAGCGGAGATAAGCTGAGCGAGCCAGGTAAAGTCAATATTGAAGAGGGTAAAACCTTTTTTACCAGCTTTTAACTGTTTGATCCACTCATCGGTATCTTTGTGCCAGGAATCGGCGACTGGACGAGTGAGAATTTGGATCCAGAGCTCTTCAGAGTGATCAGGGTCAAGTTTAGCAAGGGTGCCGGTACTGCCAGCAAAGGGGATCGACCTCGAAGTTATCAAAGGTTTTGATTGGCAGGGCGGAATTTTCCGTGAGACCGAGTTCAGCGGTATAAATAATTTCATGTGTGTCGCGGTTATCGACATAATCTTTGTCGATAGTATAGATTTGCACGGTTGGGTATTGAGCGTAAATTTGGCCCTCCACGAAACTTTGCTGGGCTTTTGGGGTCCAAACATAAAAGCGGATCTGTCCACCAGTACTAACTACTTCAAAGCTGAGATGTTCTTGGACACCGCCAGAGCTTTTTAACGATTCTGCATCGCGTAAAATACCGTGGAGCGAGGCAAACATTTGTTCAGCAGAAAGTTCTTGCTTGTCGTTATTTTTGGAATTTCTGCATCAAAAAGCACAGAGTCGACATTGAGGGACTTTGAGTTGGTTGATTTTCTTGTGGTTGAGATAGGTGAGAACGCCCTAAAATTATTACTATTGGCAGCCAAACAATTGGCATAAGAGCACGTAGAATAATACTAATCATACCTATAGTTTTAGCATGAAAAGAATAATTATTCTGCGGTTTTAGCAACTGTATACATGTTTTTGTCAACACGTTGATAAAGTTTTTGTTTTAAGATTTGGGAGCACAGTAGTTTCTTTTGACTTTTAGCGAACTTTGAGGACGTTTTTACAATTTCTTCACGAGTGAGCGGAGTTTTTGATTCTTCAAGGATACTGGTAATAATTTGGGAAACAGTTCCCTTTTTGTACCCCCCAATCACGGAGTGCATAAATGCCGCGACCGATGAGGGACAAAAACGAGGGTCCTTGATAAGTTCATTGTGAATAGCCTGGAGAGTCACATCCTTTTTGCGGAAGCTGAGGCAGAAATATCTCGGCGATGTCGTTAAAATGCATTGGCTCCTTTCTTGTTTTGAAGAATAACATAGATTTTTATCGACGAATGTTCTTTTGGGCTGACTAGGCTATTTTGTGAGACCCCACTGGTCGTCTAAGGAAGAAAGTTGTTTTGGAGATTGAAGCGACAGCGCGGATATAGTTTGGGTGCTCATAATTCAACTGATTGTCAAGTTCTTCGAGCGAGACTGGGGCTTTTTGGCCTTTGATCAAGTTAATGATTTCATCGATGTGTTTCTTGATGGTTTTTCGTCGCCATAATCAGAGATACCAATAGCGCCGTAATATTTCTCAGTTTCTCAATTAGGGGTGAGGTTTGCGGAGATTTCGGCGAGAAAGATGAGATAGGATTTTTTTCAAGATTGGTGGCTTACGGCACTATAGATTTTGGTGGTGAGGGTAGAGATTTTAGCGATTCTTCCCTCTTCTGTAGAGATTGCGGATAAGGATTTTTTACAGCAGCAAGTTCAGGATTTTTGCCATCTTCTGCGGCAATGCGGAGGCGGACGACAATGGCTTTTTCAAGTTGTCTCGACGCGTTCCCTAGTAATGGATAAAAATTCTCAATTTGTTCCAGTGTTTCGCGCTCGCCATTTAAACCAAAGCGACGAGATGATTTCCTTTTCACGATCTTGCTCAATGATACTAGACTACCTTGGACGGCTTTCGCGATTACATCTGTATGTTGATCCATTCTAGGTCTTTTTCCTTCCTCCACCGCTGAATTGTTACTGAATTGTTTTCTAAAAATTTAATATATAATAACATTAAAAATAAAAATTGTCAAGTAAATAAAAATTGAAATATTTTTTTCTTAAAAATCCTGATCCTGTTAACTTTTCTTTAGTTGTTTTTCTGTTGTCTATTGTACCATATATTTTACTTATAACCCTAATAAGTTTTATTAAAATATAAACATAAGCAGTTTTGTGGTGTGGTAGTTGATTTTAGACAATAAAAATAGCGGGAACTTGAGTTTTCTCGCTATTTTTTAATAACTTATTTTGTGGCTTTTTAGCTTTATGGTCTTACTAGCAGATTTTGCAGTTTTGGAGGATTTTGTGGCGATTTAGTAGATTTTTGGTCTTTGCAGTAGTTTTGTGGCTTTTTGTGGACTTGCTGACAGTTTTTGTGGTAGTTGTAGTAGTCTTACTATTTAATAATTCGGTAGCCTTTTTCAAGAGTCAGAGATTTTGGATCAATATCTGCAGGATTTTGATGTTGTTTGGCCCTTGTGCGCCCTTGCCGGAAGCTGGGTTTTATGGCTGGGCCTTTAATATATGGTCCGAAGGGGCCATTGATAATTTTGACCTCTCCCCAGTCGGCAATAATGGAAGATTTTTTTCTTTTGATAAAGCTCATTGGCAAGGTCGAAGGAGATAGTGTAAGGACTTTCGGCCTTATCGGCGCGACTTAGTGGAATGTTGTAGTTTCCGGCTTTAAGGTATGGACCGAAGGGGCCATTGGCGGCAATGAGTTCTGTGCCATCCGAGGCTGTGCCAACCAGACGAGGTAGTTGAGGAAGCTCAATTGTTTGAGCGCAAGCTCAAGAGTAACAGTTCTTACGGTTTTTCCGGCTGAAGTGGGGCAAGATTGGCTTTTCGCCAGCCTCTTTTTCGTTCTCACCTAATTGAATAAATCCACCATTACGACCAATCTTGGCATAGACTTTCTTGTTGGTTTTTGAGTCAATGCCGAGTTCGGTGGCAGAATTGTAACGGTTAGCCATAGCGGAGGCGCCGACAGTTTCAGCAAATGGCGTGTAGAAATCGCGGAGCATTTTGAGACGCGTCAATCTATGCTCGGCAATTTTGTCAAGCTGTTCCTCAATTCCAGCAGTAAAATCGTAATCAACAATGTTTTCAAAATTCTCACAGAGAAAATCAGAACTAATTCGCCAACAGGAGTTGGGACAGTCTTGCCTTTATTTGCGCCACTTTTCTCTTTGACCGTGTCTTCAGAAATTAAATTTGGTGCAGCATCTTGGTCAAGCACGCTGTGATGGCCATGAAGGATGATTTCTTGTAGATTGCGCTCAGTGCCTTCGGACTCACCCTTAGTGACATAATTTCGCACCTGGATAGCATTAATGATGGATGCATAAGTACTTGGGCGGCCGATGCCAAGCTCCTCAAGTTTTTTAACTAATGAACCTTCGGTATAACGGGCAGGCGGTTTGGAATAAGTTTGTTTGGCACTAGGGTTATGAACATTAAGTTGATCGCCAACGTTAAGTTGAGGTAGGAGAGTGTCTTTATTCTTGCCGTATATGCGAAGGAAGCCGTCAAAAATTACCACTTCACCTTTGGCGGTAAAATGAAGTTCCGGATCAGTGGATGGCGTGATATCAACTGTGGTTTTGGCAACCACAGCGTTTTTCATTTGTGTGGCTAGGGTACGAGTGCGGATGAGTTGGTAAAGTTTCTTTTCATAATCGTTTTTGCCAGCAACTTCCTGGGAAATATTGGTTGGGCGGATGGCTTCGTGAGCTTCCTGAGCACTAGCGTCCTTTGTATGGAAACGGCGAACTTGGACATAATTTTCGCCAAAAGTCTGTTTAATGTAGTTAGAAATTGCCGCAATGGCTTCCGCCAGAGGTTATGGGAGTCGGTTCGAGGATAAGTGATTAGACCTGCCTGATATAAACCCCTGTGCGGCAGACATAGTGGTTTTGGCGCTATAGCCAAGACGACTGTTGGCCTCGATTTGCAAAGCGGCGGTAGTGAAAGGCACTGGATTAGCTTTGGTCCCCTCGGTTTGCTCAATATTAGCGACAGAAAAAACGGCCGGAGCAAGAGAGTTGAAGAGAGATTTTACTTCATCTGCATCTTTTTAGAGTTGATTTTTCAAGATTAGCTTCAAAAATTTCGGTAGATTCCGGGTCGGTTACATTGGCGTTTTGATTGGAGAATTTACCGGCAACCTTGAAGGTGGATTTTGAGGCGAATTTTTCAATTTCACGCTCTTTTTCAACGATAAGTCGAAGAGCTGGGGACTGAACGCGACCAGCTGATTTAGCGCCGGGAACCTTTTTGCGAACGATATCAGAAAGATCGTAACCGACTAGCATATCGAGAGTTTGGCGGGCCTGCTGACTGGAGACCATATCCATATCAACAGTGCGTGGCTTAGCAATGGCGGCCTGAAGAGCGGATTTTGTGATTTCGTGAAAAGTCGATGCGGTGGGTATTTTTGGGAGCTTTTAAAACCTCAAGAAGGTCAGAGATTGATTCCCTCTCACGGTCTTCATCGGTTAGCAGCCAAATTGCTTCGGCGGCCTTAGCTTTTTTTGAGTTCAGCAATAATATGTTTATGATCCGGGTCGATTTCATAGGTTACTGCAAAATTGTCATGAACGTCGACCTTGGTGTCTTTACGAATATGTCCAACAGAGGCGAGAACCTTAAAAATCACTGCCCTAAATATTTTCTCAATGGTTTTTAGCCTTGGCTGGACTCTCCACGATAACTAAGTTCTTTGACATACATATATAGTAGCACGATTGTCAAGTGGAAGAAAAATATATCAAAAGGTTTAGCAGACCATAAACTTATGGTAAAAGTATGGTTAGAGTGAAGGTTTTCTGGCAGCCAAATACAGGAAGGATATTTTTGCTGTGGAATTACAAAAAAGCATCAAATAAAGGGTAAAAATAATTAGCGACGTTGGCGGTAAGTCTTTTGGCAGTACCTGCATTACATTGTTAAACGGCGCACCAACCTCAGCCAGCTTCCCAAACAGCAACTACAACGGTGAATGTCAGGATCGACCCAACAACTGCGATTTCGGCAACACCAAACATCGATATTAATATTACGCCAACTGCTTCTGGCCAATTCCCAGACCGGAGATGGACGTATCAATTTCAACAACAATACGAAGGGGTATACAACTTATATCACTTCAAGCACCGCGATACGGATTTGAAACAACCAAGTTCTGCAGGCGTGTCGACTACTATTCCAGTGTAACTGCGAGCGCAAACACGATTTCTGGTACTGCTTGGGGTTGGTCGAACGATGCAACTCAGTTTAATCCAGTTAAGGTAGCTGGTACAACGGATAACAGTGCAGTATTCAGCAAAACTACAACTGCAACTCCAACTGGCGACAATAAAACCTGACGGTTGGCGCAAGTGCTACTACCAGTGTTCCTGAGGGAACCTATTCAAATACCTTATTGTTTACCGCAATAACAAATAACTAATCAATAATTCATGCGAGGAAGATATTGTTAGTTTTGGTTTTTGAATAAACTTGTAAAAAAGGACCTAGCGAGAAGGTCCTTTTTGTTGAGCTATAACATACGGTTTATTTTGTTGAACTTTTGTGGAATCAAAAGCCCCTAGCTAAGGGTGGGCATCACTTGGGGCTATTTGACCCTACAACGCATCTCTTTGATACGGGAGATTCCCGAGCGTGACCCACCTCACAAACTTTGGGGCCCGCTGGTTATAGGGGTTGCTATGTTCTGAAAGATTGACTTTCAAGTGGAGGTAATACTTATACTTACAACCGATAAAAGAAAAATTGTAAGTCGAAAGTCTTTTAAGAACACGCAACTTCTGTTATATTGGTAACAGAAATTATGATTTATTTAGGTGTGTAGAGACTCAGCCTTTTTGGCTCTCAATCTCTAACTTGTTGAATTATACCATACAAAAACTAAATACGTCAATACTTAAAACTAAGATTTGTAAACAATCAAGCAAAAGTGGAGGTAAATATTATGATTATCAACCTTGCGTACCTGAAGATGAAGAGTATTTAGCAAGACTTTCTGCCATTGCGGTTAAGCCTAAAATGTTATATTACTATGGAAAAATGCCGGAAAGAGATGAAAGATTTTTGACTGTGGCGCCGCGATATTGCTTCGAATCTCCTGGACGAGCGAAGACAGTGGCTGTGGTGGGGGCGCGGAAAAATACAGAGTATGGTAAGGAACAGGCATATAAAATTGCGTATGAATTAGCTAAGCATGGAGTAGTGATTGTGTCTGGTTTGGCGTTTGGAATTGATTCGGTGGCACATCGGGCAGCGCTTGATGCTGGAGGGGTAACACTAGCGGTACTTGGAACTCCGATCGATCAAATATATCCTGCAAGTCATACAGGACTGGCAGATGAGATTGTGCAAAAAGGTGGTGCAATTATTTCAGAGTATCCAGAGTGGAGAGAGGTGAAAAAGGATGAAAAAAATTATTACAGTTTTTTCAATCGAGAAGTGGGCGGAAGGTTTCATTTTTGACACGAAATCGCTTGATTTCAGGGCTAGCTGATGTTGTGGTAATTGTGGAAGCGGATCTGTGGTCGGGTTCCCTAAATACAGCGCATCATGCATTTGAGCAGAGTAATCTAGTTTATGCGGTGCCGGGGATGGTAGGAAGGGCTAGTTCAAGGGATGTAATCGACTGCTTGGGCGTGGAGCGGTACCTGACTGATATTGAGGATATTTTTATTGGATCTGGGGATTGACGAAAGAAACGTGTCAAAGAAAAAGAAGGTTGAATTATCTCGGATACAGAGATTGAAACCTTGATTTTAAAGGAACTAAAGGATGGTGTTCAGCGACGGTGAAGAGATTTTGGCAAGTATTAGTAGAGGCGTTCTATTCTGATAATGCTTGCCCTACTATGGGTCAAGCTAGTACAATGACGGTAAATGTATCGGAGCTATGCGTAGCAATCTTTGAATTACAAATGAAGAATAGGATCAAGTCAATGGGAGTAATCGTTGGATGTTAGTGACTTAGTGAATAGACTTTGATTTTTTTCTTGGTGGTATTTGGTTTAGATATAACCAAATGTGTCTATAGGGGTTGAGATAATAAAAAGCTTAGTGAGGATTAGCTAAAGCAAAGAAGAATGAGGAGGTTTTTATGACATAAGTTTATATTTTTGACTCAATTTTCAATGTTTATTTAGGTAGTTAAAAGGGGAGAAATAAAGATGGAAAAAGAAACCGGAGAAAATATGACGAACAATAATGTTATGCCAAAAAGCAATGCCAATTGCGGAGATATCACATATTCTGGCGAGAATTGGTATTTTGCGGTCACTTCACGCATCAGCGGTGGCGAATCGTTTTAAATTAAACCCGACAGAGGTAAAAGATCATGGGTATGTTAAAAGTAATACATTAAAACGAGGCGTGAGTGATATTCTAGATTGCTATAATATTGGTGAAAGTTCGGCGGCGCGGTCGATTTTCGAGACTCGAAGATCGATCTTTTCTTCACAAACGTAGTCATCCATACAATCAGAAACATATGGATTTAGTGGTTTTCGGGGAGGGGATTTATATTGCGAGCTATATCCTGGTAGAACAGAGAAAATATGTCAATGAGTTATTTGAGGATTTTACATGATGAACGGATTACTTTTATAAAGCTACTCTGGAAAATGGACTATAACTAAGAAAGAGGATTACTGAATATCGAGGTAAATGAAGTTTTAATCTAGGATTTTTATAATTTTATAGTTTTATAATTTCGTCGAGTTTATCTGAGGCTTTTTGAAGGATTTCAGGAGAAGATTGATTCTCTCGGTAAACAACTGAGGACAAGTTGGCGTCGCCAATTTTTGCTGCGGAGTTCGTTATTACCGGAACCAAGGCGAAGTCTTGGAAAATCAGTAGTACAGAAATACTGCTCCATGGATTTGAGTCCATTATTTCCTCCACTACTTCCCTTTTTCGCGGAAGCGGAGCTGGCCAAACTCAAGATTAAAGTCATCACAGACGACATAAATTTGACCGAGAGGTATTTTGTAAAAAAACTACGCATTCTTTGGCAGCTAATCCTACTTCGTTATAACAAGTTTGAGGTTTTAAGAAGATAACGTCGCCTACCTTAGTGTAGATGGATGGAACTTTTTGGCGGTCTGCCAGGAAAGGTCGTTTTAAAATAAAAATCAAGGGCAAAGGAAGCCAAAAATTATGTCTAGTAAAAATTGTATTCTGGGCCAGGATTGCTGAGGCCGACTATTAGTTTTCATAGAGTAGATTATAACGCATAAATGAAAAATAAGGTACGAAAAATAAGATAGAAATGGTGATGAAAAAGGCCACCTTGGTGGTGGCCTTTAGAGGTGATTTAGTTTTAGTCCTGGTTGAGGGTCTCGCCTTGCGATGTAGTCTTCACAAACTCGCTTTCTGACGACTTCGCCCTTGCCGAGGCTAATCTGGGCAAACCATGGGGAGATCAGTAATATAGTGCTTTAATAAAACTGATGCCGTTAGTTTTGCCTATTGAGCCCTTCCTGGTGGACCTGCTCAATGTCGCCGGCAATGATGACCTGACATTGGTGCCGAGCCGCTTTTAAGAGTGTATCTGCTTCTCGCGGACCTTGATCCCTGAAAACTCGTCATAGATCGCAAAAGCATCAGCAAGGTTCTAATCCTCTGCTGCCTCTACAGCAATAGTCTTGTAGCATTCCCGATATAATTTATCTGCCATCCTTTCGATGTCATCACCGAGATTTGCATCTGCTGACTTTTTGCCGCCTTTTTTCTTAGGATTTGCATTTGCCTCTTTCGCGATCCGTCGAATCCAGCTTGTCGTTATGCGAGCGCTTGATTGCAGTTTTAAACTTCTCATCGGTTAATTTGAGATAGTTCTTTAATGCATTTTTGAACGGCGCAATGTTCGGCCTCGATTTTTTTCGTCAAAACTACCGGAAGATAGCCATGGCTCTCTGAAAATCGATGGCGCATGGTATAGTGATGCATTGCAGAAACCCGTGAGACCATGCAGCTCTTTTGCCACAAACTGTTGAGAGAAAGGTTTTGCCTGTACCAGCACTACCAGTGACGACCACAACAGAGATGTCGGGTGACTGATGGCTTCAAGATACATTGCCTGCCCAGCATTCTTGGGTTTGATGGTAGTAAAGCTGTGAAATAGAACAGGTGTACAATGCCGCTGTTTGCAGTCGAAGCGTCCGATATTGTGATATTCTTTAGACTTACCCTTTAGAACATCGTAGCCATTTTGCCCTAACTTGCGTGTCATGACGATGAACCTCATTGGCAAAACAGCCGCGGTTCATCAGGCATGAATTGCGCTATGTCTCCAGGCTAATTCCGCACTAGAGCTCATAAAAACCTCGTAAAGCTCAAACGGAACAGTCAACTTCACGTCTGCCGGTATAGGCCGGGGCTTTGCTGGCCAGGGAGGCAGTTGCAGTGCCGGTAGCACGCGCGCGGATAGCAATTGCTTCATCGTTGGTGAGCAGGACGAGATTTTCTATCATGGCGTGGCGCTTGGCGGAGTCGACCGCACCAAGCAGCTGTCCTACGGGATCTTTTAAACCTGAGTTCCCAAAAAATGACAACTACGAGTGTTCTGAAAAACCGTGAAAAAGGTTTTTCTGCTGCGGAAAAATAGATGGCCGTCTTCAGCTTATCTGTCTTTTTTTCGTCGGAGACGAATTTCACCGATTCAATCAACTTGCGAAGTCTTCTTAAAACTTGTCTTGCGATGTAGTAATAGACTTCGTTTTCCGGTGAAATCGCGTTCAACTCCTCGATTACGGAAGTCGGTATGATCAGATATGCATGATGAAAGTCGTCCCATGCACTGTGTGACCATTCTTTGAAGATCTCATCGGTATCACAATCAAAGCTGGGGATGACTTCCGGGCAAGCTCAGAAGCGTACTCTTGTCAAGTACGTAGCCAGTGTACTTCTCGCCAGAATAATTGACCCGGGTATCGGAAGAGATGTCTTTGATGACGATGCCATTGGCGTCGCAGGACGGGGTGGACTGGGTTGCTTTCATGATTCCCTCCTTTTAAAGAGCGTGTGGTTTGAGTAGATTTTGATAATTAAACCAAAACTATCAAAGACTACTAGTTACAAAAAAGTAGGCACCAATACCCACTTGGTGATATTATTGCACTTTTAAGTAAAAACGCAAGCTTAATCGAATTATTTGTCGTTATCTTTTGGATTTATTGCGATAAGATTTGCGTGGACCAGCAGCGCGATCATTGTGGAAGGAGAACATGATTGGTGTACCAACAAATGGATAAACCTCACGGATGCGACGTTCAAGATAACGTTTATAAGACCAGTGGAGAAGTTCCATCTCGCGACCGTGGATTACAAAACCATGGTGGGCAAGTATCAGTCTGGATAATATATTTGAGCTTTGGGTGAGTATTTTTCAGTCCAGCTGGCGGATGAGAAACAGTGGCTTCGTTGAGAATTTTATTAAGTTCAGAAGTTTTTACTTCAGTATGTCTAGCTAAATCAATCTCAGTAACAAGTTCAAAGAGCTTGGTGACGTTTTTGCCAGTTTCAGAGCTAGTAATATGACTGGAGCGAAGGAGAGGAAGTTGAAATCGCGTTCTAGGTGATTTAAGATATGATCAATTTCGGTATAGTCGGCAGTTTTGGTTTTATCTGAAAGGGTGGATGTAACAGGGGTGGAATTGTCGAGAAGGTCGGCTTTAGTGAGGACCATAATAATTCCCTTACCAGCTTCGATGATTTGTCCGGCGAGAGACTGATCGAGCTTGGAGTGTGGCTCTTTAGAATCAATAAGAAGAGCACAGATGTCGGCCTCTTCGATGGCGGCGAGGGTGCGAATAGCGGAGAATTTTTCAATACCAACCTCGCGCTTGCCAGGCTTTCTAAGGCCTGCAGTGTCAAGGATTTCAATGGTCTGCCCCTTAAATTTGACGCGGATACGGTTAATGTCGCGAGTAGTTCCCTGTTTTGAGCTAACAATGGCCTGCTGTTTTTGGGCGAGACGATTAAAGAGACTAGATTTGCCGACGTTTGAGCGGCCGATAAGGGCAAGCTTGATTAGGGGGTTGCTGTTTTCATCTAGATTTACTTTACTATCTTCGGTGGTTTCCTCTTTTGGCTTGATATCTAGGGTATGAAAAATAGCCTGTTTGAGATTATTAACACCAAAACCGGTGGTTGCAGAGGTGCGGTGTATATTATTTTCTTTAATACCAAATTTGAGGTATTCGAAATTATCAAGAGACTCTTTAAGGTCGGATTTATTTAAAATTAGGAAGACTGGCTTCTTAGAGCGAAGAGCGGAACGGGCGATGTCTAGATCGCGAAAATCAGGATATTTAGTGGAGTCGACAGTGAAGAGGATGAGGTCAGCAACTTCGATGGCGTCCTCGATCTGATCTTGGATGGAGGCCCTCAAAGTCATCTTCAGGATTTTTAGACCTGCGGTATCGATAAGAGTAAAACAATTGTCGATGGTGGCAATTACGTTGTCACGGGTAGTACCGGCCTCGCGTGCCACGATGGCAATGTTTTTATGTGCCATGCGGTTTAGGAGGCTCGATTTACCGGCATTGGTTTGGCCGATGAGTGCGACAATTGAAGTTTTTCATATAAATATTTTATCACAGGAAGCTTCACTTGTAAAATATGAAAAATATGTTGTAGTTGAAATTTTTAAAATAAACAAAAAGAGTCAAGTTTTGACTCTAGATCTTGAATTGGTGATTCCGGCGGGAGTCGAACCCGCGATTTTTCTGGATGAGAACCAGACGTCCTAGACCACTAGACGACGGAACCAATATGTAATAAAATTAACATTTTTCTAAAGAAAAAGCAAGAGAATTGACTAGTCACAATCAAAAGTGTGGTCATTATAATATGAGTCATCAAGTTTTTCAAGCTGACGTTTGCTGCCACCCATACCCAAATCAAGACCGTCATTTTTGGCGCGAAACTCTTCATCGGACATGTCGCCGAGATTATCCTCGTCGCCTCTCATCAGTCAAATTATTGTCGTCATTAGGATCATTGGTCCCGTAGGTTGTATGGTCAAAGCTGTCTCGGCTGATTGGCGCCAGAATCCCAGGAGTCGGCATCGGTGTCAATTTTCTTTCGACAACTTCTGACATTTTGCTATTTGGTTCACCAGCGTTGACGTAGAACTCTGCACTCATATAAAAACCCCTGTTAATTAATTATTATGTTGATTATAGCAGGATTTTAGATTTTTCGTATGAAAGATACCTGAAGATATCACTAGGTAGTATTTTATGCTTAGCTTTGAGGAGGTAGTTTAGTTTATTTATGACTATTCATAAGAAAGTTTGCCATAGTTATCTGGGATGGCAGAAACCAAGTCCGTCCAGGTTTAAGTTTGATTTCTCGCCTGTGGTTGTTTTAAAACTAATTTGGGATTCACGATTTGCCTTATGCCAAGTACCTTTCGAAAACAGTGCCATTTTTGGAAAATAGAGACCTGACCGGATCCAATAGTAGTAATTTCTTCGTGATAACCATCGAGTGGACTGGTGCGTTCTTTGACCTGCATGACAATAACGACGTCCGGATTGATTTGATAAGGCTGATTACAGTCGCGCTTTGGCGATGGTTTGGCTGGAACATTCTCACAAGTGTATGAAAGATGTGTCTCGCCACTAGCATAGCTTCTAAAATAAGTGTTGGTGCTTTTTGCTATACGCGTAGTTTACATTAAACCCTTGTTGATGATTGAAGCGAATATGGATATTTGAAGCTAATTTTTAGGTTCTGAGGAGGTTTTGTTTTTGAGTTTGGTCTGGGAATCCGTCTGCTTTTTCATCTTTTTAATTTGACTCTCCTCAATTTCTTTTTCTGTGCATCGGATTCATCTTTTTGTCAGACGAGCGAAGGATTTTGGTTTGAGAAGGAGCCACGGGCTGTATTCTCAAGAAAAGTAGCGAGGAGGGCCAGAAGTAAAGAGATTGTTTGGCAGCAGATAGCTGAAGATAGGCGCCGCCAGACCATTGTCCGTAATTTCTCCACATATAGTTGACGGATTCAGAGATGTGTCGGTAATTGCGAACTGCCGTCAGTGCGTCGTCGGCCCTCCTGCATGAACATAGTGCAATCAAACGGGGTGTCCCATTCGAGATGATAGAGTCTAAGTGAACGGATTGGGCCGATGGCCTGGGCGCCAACTGGGTTTTTAAAGATTGCAGCAAAACGGTGATGCCAACCTCTGCGATTGCTTCAAAAAACAATGCTAGCGCGATGCAAGCCAGACTTTGGGGGCGAGCGCCATCTAGGCCGTTAGGAATTTGAATACAGTAGATGGGTTGCTCGTTGGCATTTTTGGCCATTTGTTCGGCTTCTTTGACTGAGAGTTTTCTAGTACTACCATCAGCTTCAATAATTTTTCACCGCGTTCATTATATTGAATGCCAGAATGTGAAATTACTTCACCGGTGAGGTTGTCATAGAAATAAAATGGAGTACTCTCAACTTCAGTTAGTTGATGTTCTGTTTTGTCTTCTGTCTCAGGTTTTTTAGAAAAAATCAGCAAAAAAGTGCCAGTAATAATACAGAGAAACAAGGCAATTGTAATAAGACTAAAGATAAGCTGCTTACTTGGTTTTTTTAGGATCTGTGCTAGGTTTGTCAGATTTTTCAGGACCGTGATCTTTAGTATCGAGATTATCCTCTGAGATGGTCTCTGATAAGCGTTGCTTGGCTGTGTTTATGGCACTTTTACTCCTTTTGGCGAGAGAGCCTTAGTTATTTGCGAGTGCGGTTCGGACCTTGTTTAATCTGGCTAGGGTACTGATTTTTGCCGAGCACCTCAAGGTGAGATGGAGGGCTGGGCTAAATGGTGCAAAGCTAACCGCAATACGGATGAGGCTAAAGAATTCAGCTGGCTTCTTCTCAGTTTTTGCGAGAAGATCGTTTAAGATATTCTGTAGATTATCATCGGTCCAGTCTTCTTCTTTAACATCATTTAAGGCTTCGATAGTTTCGGTAAGGAGCCCAACAAGTTCGGTTTCGGAATATTTCTTGAGGAATTTGCTGTCTGTAATCATTGATAGATCAACAACTGGGTCTTCGAAGAAATAGGTTGTCATAGTGCGAAGGTCGGAAAGAGTTTTTAGACGATCGTAGATAATACTGAGAACTGCTTTTTGTATTCGTCAGTTTCAGCTTTTTGCAGATTCTGGCCAGAAGTCGATTGGTTTAAAGATGTCGTAGCGTGAGAAATCTTCAGAGCCAGAGGTCTCTACAGGTACAGGGCGTAAAGTTCGTCAATTCCCTGTTCGGTAGCGATTTTTACGGATCCATTGACCATTCATCCAGAGGATTTTAACTTCATCAAAGCGAGCGCCAGAATTCTGAATACGGTGGACAGAAAACTTTTTCGATAAGCTCTTCGAGGAATAAATTTCTGTTCAGTACCATCATTCCATCCGAGACAGGCAAGATAGTTGGTCATGGCTTCGGTAAAAATGCCGTCGTCACGATATTCGGTGACGGATTTTGCGCCATCGCGTTTACCAAGTTTTTTTATGGCCGTTTGGTGCCAAGATATGTGGCAGGAGACAAAAAAATGGCGTGGAACTTCGAGTGCATCGTAAAGCGCAAGATAATTTGGGGTACTTGAAAGATATTCGACACCGCGGGTGATGTGACTACATTCCATTAAGGTATCATCAACGATGTGAGCAAAGTTGTAAGTTGGAAGACCGTCACCTTTAATAAGGATAATGTCGTCGCAAACTTCAGGGCCAGTATGAAGGTCACCCATTACTTCGTCATGCCATGAATATTCTTTTGAATAGTCTTGAAAACGGATTGCAAGCCTTTCGTGCCAGGTTGGGGATTTTTCGACGGTGGTTACGATAGAGGTAAGGAACTTTTTAGCCTCATCTTCTTTACGATACTCGTCGATTTGTTCACTCGAGGTATTGTCGGCATAGGCGCGACCTTTTTCGATTAATTTTTGCCCATTCGATATAGATGGCTTTACGTTCTGGGTTTGAACGTAAGGCATGTGGACCACCAACGATTGGACCTTCGTCCCATCTCGAGGCCGAGCCAACGGAGAGTATCGAAGATCAATTCGGTAGCACCCTCAACAAAACGAGCCTGGTCAGTATCTTCAATGCGAAGGATAAACTGTCCGCCTGCTTGCTTTTGCAATTAAGTATGGATAAATGGCACTTCTAATATTGCCAATGTGGATATAGCCGGTTGGGCTAGGTGCGAATCGGGTGCGAATTTTCTTCATAATAAGATAAGTATAGCACCTTTTTTATTCTATAGAGAGGTTACGATGTTCTTGATTTGTTTTTTGGTGAGTTCACCTTGGAAATTATTGATTTTATAGACAATACCAGCGTTAACCCAGGCGGCGTTAGATCCGCTAATATATATTGTGATTCCCTGCTCGCGGACAGAGTCATAATTCTCGCCCCACTTAGTTTTTACGTAACGGTTCAAAAGGGCGTTGCTATCCCAAGGGAGTTTTTCTTCAGTGAGGGTGAACTTTGCTTGATTTGGGCCAGTGAAGTCCATGGCAACACTATTATCTTGTGTGGTGTAGACACCAGAAAGTCGATACTCGCGAGGGATATAACTAGGGTAGGTAGCCTGGATACCAGTTTGCATAGCAGCGACGCGCACGGAAATGTCTGGCATGTTGGTTTGTGCAATAAAGAAGAGGCTGGCGACTACTGCAGTGGAGCAGAAAAGAGCAAAAAGCAAGTCTGGTGCTATGGATCGATTTTTTTCACCGGTTTTACATTTTTGGCTGAGTAGCAGCAACTACTTGTTTAGCTTTTTGGATCTTCACTCATTCTGCTAAAGGCCGACTCAACTGAGTTGGTGGTCATGTTGTGGCTGGGATGGCAGCCCTTGTCAGTTTCTTTGCTGGACTTTTTAATGGAGGCTTTTGGCTTTTAGGCTTTGATTTAACTAAAGGCTTTTACAAAAAGACTTTTTACTCTTAGTAAAGATAGCGGTTGGTTTTTCGATGTTCTCGAGAATCTGTTTTTCTTGCTCAGAGACTGCTGAGAAATGCACGATCCATTCTTGATTGTTGATCAAAGATGGGAGAGAAACCACCAGGATTTTTGTTGAATTTTTTCAGCTGCTTTGCGAATAATAGCAGAGGTGGTATAAGGATTTTTGACACTGCGAGGGGCAACAGGCTGGGTTGATTGGACTGGTTGAGATAGATGAATTGGTTGGGCTAACTGAGTTGGTTGTGCTAGGTGGACTGGTTGGGCTAACTGAACTGGCTGAGTTGGCTGAGTTGGATGAATTGTTTGAGTTGGCTGAGTTGGATGAATTGTTCGGCTGACTGGACTGGTTGGGCTGGCTGAGACTCGCGCATTTTTTTGGTTCGTACTTTGGGGAAATGTGAAATTGCGGTTGGGTGAGTTTGGCGTGGTTTTATTTCGGTACCATCAGAAATACTGACGTGAAAAGGAGGATTTTTGGTGCAGCTTGTGTTTGTTTATTCTTGAATGTAATGCTGACGGAGTTTTGATTTTGAGTCGAAGGAGTAGTTTGAGCGACTGGTCGACGAACATAACGACGATTTAATGTGGCAGATGCCTGTAGGATATGGTGGGTACGGCTACTTGTTATATCCTGACCAATAATCTGTCGTTGCATTGTTTATCTTCCTCACTCTTTATTACGCTTGTCGTTATTATAAACTATATCGGTTTGGAAAAAGCAATACCATTTAAGAAAAAAAGAACATGTTATAATATATGAAGTATGGACATTGATAAACGTAAACGTAATAAGATGATTCGCGTAATTTTCGTGGACATTATTATGTCTCTTGCCGTAGTGGCGTTAGTCTTTGTATTAGTCGCAATTGTAGAGGGTGAGCGTCTCAGTTCTAATTTGAAATTAGAACAGAACGGAATGGCGCAGATTGAATCATTGCCAACTGGTGCTAAGGTGATCATTGATGGTCGACAAGATTTTAATGAAACAAATATTTCAAAATTATTATCGGCCGGTGAGCATGAAATTGTGTTGAAGAAAGAGGGGTATGATTCTTGGTCGAAGAAGATTCGGATTGTTTCAGGACTTTTGACGAGGCTAAGAAATCCATCGTTCATTTAAACAAAATCGTACCACGGAAAAACGTAGTGGATTTTGAGGGTTTGCGCTTTTTGTATGTCTCTCCTGACCATCGAAGTTTATTGATTGCTTCAAATCAGACAACGAAATGGCAATATATGACTTCGCTGGCGCTGATAAGGTGGTGACTGAAACTATTGACGTGAAGGGATTTTTTTCAAACACTAGTGATGGGAATTTTTCTGGTGAAATTTTGAAGTAAACTGGAATGAGACTGGCGAAAAGGTATTATTAAAGGTGAAACGTAGCGAACAGGTCGAGTGGGGGTAATTAATCTGAAGAAGGTAAAATGAAAGTGTGAATTTGTCACAGGCGATCTTGAAATACACTGATAAAAACCTTAAGAAGACTGATGTTGATAAAAAGAATGAAGTTGAGAAGAAGGATGCGGCCGAGCAAATAGAGACGAAACATGCACTTTCTAATGTGATAATTGAAGACGCTTCGGCGAATAAGTTTTTAGCGCTAGTGGATGGGAATTTGCAAGAAATCGATATTACGGGGAGAAGTTTATCGGAAGTTTATTTAAAAAAATATTGCGCAGTTTAAAATTATCTGGTTCGGAAGTAATTTATTTAACTAATGTTGAAAAAGATAAAAGACAAATTGGTATCTATAAACTAGGCGACAAGGGTGGGATTGAGCTTGAAACGGTTGTGCGTTCAAAGCGTGATGCAACAATTTATCTTTGGTATTTCAGATTTTTGATAATAAGAAATACCTAAGTGTAGTGGTTGATGATTTATTTACTATTTATCGTGCGGATGAATATCCAACTTATGGCAATAATGATAATTTGCCAGAGAAAAATTAATGAGGAGAAGCTTTGGGTTTACGCCAAAGAGATTTATAAAATCGTCAAATGGTGAATTTTTTTCATTGCGGAAACTGATAATAAATTTACTTTATATAATCTTGACCTTGAAGAAATAAATGTGTTGAGCATGCAAACACAAATATTTCTTGGCTGGATAACTATATGATGTTTGACGTGGTTGATGGCAAGATGGAGGTTTTTGATTTTTGATGGAACTAATCGCAGGACGATTTTTGAATAACAATATTGCGGCAGGATTTGACGCTGTAATTAACTCAAATGATAGATATTTATATTATGTCGTAAGACAGATAATGGGTATGGCTTTAAAGCGAGATAAGCTATTCTAGAATAATTATCATTTAGTCTTTTTGATTAGTAAGTCAGCGCCAAACCCGGTCAAAGAATGAACGTTCGTTGGCTGGCATAATGGAAGAACTTTGGTCTTACCTTCAGCGTTATTGCCATTTTCTGTACTATTGTCCTGATTGGCGATTTCCGTATTTTCTTGTTGCTCATAGGAAGGATTGATCTGTTCGCCATCACAAGCAGACGGTAACGATCGGAACCAAGTGGCGTACAAGTGATAAGTGTGAGAATTGGTTTGTCAACTTTGTAAACTAGAGCTGCCACATTGGTTGGCTCTACGGTTTCACGTTTATAAACTTTATATGTGTAGCGTACGGAATTGTAGTTGACATAAATGAGGTCACCATCAACTAGTGCGTTCGAGGCCGGAGAAAATAAACTTATATTGATTATTGCTATAGATATCGCCAGCAGAGTGTCCGGAAATGACAAGATTACCAATTTGGCCTGGCATAGCATCGGCGCCAGGAATCTTGAACTGTGCTACACCGTGGTTCGCGGCATTATTGATGGTTGCCGTATCGTTTGAAATGTTGAAAAACTGGGACGTCGACGTTGAGTTTTTGGGATTAAAAAGACGAGGGTCGGCGGTTGGGGCTTCAGAAACAGTTGGGTCAATGGCGGTAATGCCAGTATCCTTGGTGTTCCCTGGTGCGATATAGGCCATGATTGGAGCAAAAATTAAGCGGTTATACTGTAAGAAAAGAACAAGAGGACGGAAAAACGCCGGCAAAAATTGGGACGAATTGTTTATGACGTTTGAAAGTTTTGAAGCTGGAATTAGCCTTTTTCGCGAATACGTTCACGAAGACTAACTTCAACTTGTTTAGCACTGGCTTCTGGTTCTGGCTATGGAGTCTTGTAGAGATAGGTGTTGGTCGAGACTGCTTGGGCGCTGAGTTTAGATTTTTCGTTTTTCAAGATATTTTTTGAGCGGCCTTAGCATAGTATTCGCTGTAATATTTTTGATAATAATTTTGCCAATCTGAATGGTATTTTTGCCAATCTGGTGTTTGTTTTGTGAGATTGATCGGGGCCTGCTTAAGCGAGCTACGATTTTCTGAATTATATTTTTGGATTAGTTCGCTGCGCAAAGTCTGCTCGCCGAGCATGCGGTGTTCAATGCGATGCTGGTTGCTATGTAAAAAAGAGAGAGCAGCAAAAGAGCGATTCTGTTTGAGGCGATTGAGGGATGAATTTTGTGGCTGTTGGGTTTCGGAAAGATAGTGGCGGCCGGAGGGCTGAATAGTAGCGTTGTTCTGAGTGGTGGTATTCTGATTAATGGTGGTATTATTCTGATTTTTGTGCGACAGAAAGCGAGCCGCTATTTGAATAAGCAGCCAGAACTTTATTGCGAGCGAGTTCAGTAACAGTTTGTCTCTGTCGATCGTTAGAAGATAGCCCACCATCTTTTGGATTCATAAGTCAATTATATCATTTTTTTAGGTTATGTTTGATAAGTTCTGCATGAAAATCAGGATTTTATGGTAAAATAGAACTGTTATGGGCGAATGGCGGAATTGGTAGACGCGCCAGACTCAAAAATCTAGTTCCAGCAATGGAGTGTGGGTTCGATTCCCACTGCCCACCAATACGGCCCGAGTGGTCGTTTTTATCGTTCGTTTAATTAACCTTTAATTTATCAAAAGGAAAAATTATCTCTAAAAGAAGAATTGTTTTAAAAACATAAATTAATAATAGCTCTTTATTATGTATGTTATTATGAGTTTAGTATGGATGGTGATAAAAAGTTATTTTTGTGTTAAATGCGAGGAAGAGCGGTCTTAGATCGATGTATTAGAGCTAATTGGGACAAAGACTTATAAAACCAAAGACGGGCGTTGAGAATAATGATGAAATAAATGATAAAAATTATGAAGAAAACAAAATTACACTAGAGAATATGTCTTTAAGAATCTCAGAGGCCGTTTTTATTGTAGGGAAAGTAATAACGAAAAAGTTCGATGCTGTCACCATCCCGACCTAAACAACCAACTACGAAGGACATGTATTCAGCGGAAGTTTTTGTTATTTTGAATGGTGAGTTCAATTATGTATCTGATGTTGTTGACCAGGTAAAAAGAAAATATTAAAAGAGTTTTGGAACTGATATAAATATTAGTGATGTAAAATGGATGACAAGGGCAAATTTATCTAGTGGATTGAGAGATAAAGGATGGAACACTGCTTTTGATGCTTTTTTTCTGGTATATGTGGCCTTTCAAATGGATCTACTGTAAAAACATTGATTACTATTAAGTATGTAAATGGGGTTTTCGAAAAGAAAAATAATTAAAGGAGACATATATACTCAAGATAGATTAGAAATTGATAAAAAAATCTGAAATATGGGAAATTGTAATAATAGTAGCTGCTTGCTGCATTTTTATATTTTATACTTACTGAGTAAGTGAATTTATTTTGTGAAAAGGAGGAGTTATGCCATTTTGTTATAATTGCGGAAAAAGAGTTGATGAAGATTCGAAATTTTGCCAAGAATGCGGAGTAAAAACAAGTAATTTAATTAAAGAACCACAAAAGCATGGAAGCACTCTTGGTTTTTTTCTGACCCTACTTGGACTTGTAGGAGCTTATTGGGATTATTATCGGAGGATGCCTTTTTAATAGGTGGATTAATATCTGTTCTGATGAATCTGATAGTAATCAAAAAGCCTCTGAGGGTGGTGGCACTATTTGGGCCATAGGCTATCTTGTTTGGATGATATTTTTATCCTACGGGTTTGATACATAAAAGTTTTACTATAGGATTAATCAGTCTATTGGTAGATTATCTCTTTTATTTTGGCTGAAAGAACAAAAATAAAATGTTAATGATGTAAATTTAAATAAATGGTCATAGTTTTAAGCTGTAGTTATTTTTAATGACCATAGAGATTTTTATTAGGAGTTATGGATCATATAAGAATATAAAACTTTTAATTACGGTGACCCTAGATCTTGTTATTTGTTATAATGGAAACAGTTTTGGAGGTGGTAGAAATGGAAAAATAGAAACAAATTAACCGTAGTGTAATTGTGATTTGTGGCGTGCTTCTAGGAGTGATTTTTGATTGCTTTTGGCGTGTATCGCAATATTAATTCAGAATATTCGAAACTAAATTTGCCGACAGCGGAAAAATTCAGGCTGAAATTAATGAAGCTCTATCAAAAATTAGAAACAGATCGCAAGGCATTGCTGGACGAATTTGATAAAAATGGTAAATCTGCCGAATATAATGCAATTAACTGTAGAATTCAGAGAGAGAAGCCGAAAGGGCGAATCTTGAGGAGAGGCTGCTTCGAATCAATAATCATGAATATGATGGGGTGAAGAAAGATACAATCAATAAATCAGTGCCATTCTTTGTGGGCGGAATTGTGGTGATTCTAGCTACATTAATAATTTTCAGGTGTACTATTTTCACTCCAGCAGGGGTGCAGGAAAATAAATAAATAAAAAGGTTTTATAGGATTTTATGACTGAGAGACAGATTAAAAAGTTGGAAAAGAATTTTGAAGGGGACGGTTTTTGGGGGCTGACTTCTAAAGAGGTGGAGGAGCGCAAGAAAAAGGATTAGCTAATACAGCGGTGGAAACACCGTCAAAAACAATTAGCGAAATTATTGCATCAAATATTTTTACTTACTTTAACTTTGTTTTTCTGTTCATTGCGGCCTTACTTATTGCGGTTCGTTCTTTCCGAGATTTAAGTTTTTACCACTAATTGTTATTAATTCCCCTGATCGGTATTTTGCAAGAGCTCAGCGAAGCAGATTCTAGACAAGTTAACAGTCTTACATTCTCCAGAAGTCATGGTGGTGAGGGATGGTAAGGAAGTAAAAATTAAAATTCATGAGCTAGTAATGGACGATATTATGGTGATGGTTTCTGGAAATCAGATTCCAGCCGATGCGGTGGTAATTGGCGGTGAAGTAGCGGTGAATGAATCACTACTCACGGGTGAGTCAGATGACGTGATGAAACGAGAGGGTGATGAGTTGTTTTCTGGTAGTTTTATCGTTTATGGAAAATGTTTTGCACGAGTAATTCATGTCGGTAGTGAATCTTATGCGGCAAAAACTAACCATGAAGGCGAAGGAGATTCGTGGGTGAACAGTCGGAGATTTTGAGATCGCTCAATAGTTTTGTGAAATTAGCTGGTATTGCAATTATTCCAATCGGCATCATTATGTTTGCGCAACAATATTTTTTACATAGTGCGACGGCAAAGATGAGTATTCAGGCGATGGTGGCAGCGATTATGGGGATGATTCCAGAGGGACTATTCTTATTAGCTTCCGTGACGCTGGTACTTTCGGCAGTACGTTTGGCTCAGAAAAAAGTTCTTGTGCATGATATGAAATGCATTGAAACGTTAGGCGAGTAGATGTTTGTGTGTAGATAAAACTGGAACAATTACGACGGAAAAAAATGAATGTCGAGAGGGTGGTTGAAATTTCAAAGAATTCTGCGGGATCCGATAGTCTGGATATGACTTTCCTGCTCGATTTTGTTAGCGGGTTTCAGGCTGAAGATAATGAAACAATTCGGGCGATAAAACGATATTTTGCGAAGAACCATGAGAGTGAAACACGGGAGGATATGAAGAAGCAGCTTGCGAAGACTTGTGGCAAGATGGAGCGTTTTGGGCTTTTTCTTCAAAATATAAATATAGCGGCGTGCAGTTTAAAAATCATACATTTGTGATGGGTGCACCTGAATTTGTTTTACGTGACGATTTTTCAAAATATGCGGATAAATTTAGTAAGTTTTACGGAAGACGGTTATCGAGTTTTGGTATTTGGTGAATACATGGGGAGGTTGGATTCTGAAAAATCTGAGGTTGCGCTTTGTGAAAAGGTAGTGCCTTTGTTTGCGATAGTTTTATCGAATGAGATTCGAGAGACTGCGCCGGCGACTTTTGCTTACTTTAAGGAGCAGGGGGTTAAGATTAAGGTGATTTCTGGTGATAATGCGAGAACAGTCTCGGAGGTTGCGAAACAGGCTGGAGTGGAGGATGCAGAAAAATATATCGATATTTCTACCGTGAAAGATGCAAAAGAATTTCGTGCGGCAGTTTTTAAAATATACCGTATTTGGACGTGTGAAGCCTGAAGAGAAATTGAAGATGGTAAAGATTTTGAAGTCGGCTGGACACACTGTGGCGATGACTGGCGACGGTGTAAATGACGTCTTAGCCTTGAAAGAGGCGGACTGTTCGGTGGCGATGGCTTCGGGATCGCAGGCGGCAGTACAAGCCTCGCAACTAGTACTGCTAGAATCGGATTTTTGCGCGGATGCCACAAATCGTGAAGGAAGGACGTCAAGTGGTAAAATAATTTGAGCGCTCTGGTTCCCTGTTTCTTGTAAAAAAACATTTTTTTCATTTATCAGGGGCAATTTTATCGATTAGTTTTGGTATGATTTATCCATTAGTCCCAACACAGGTATCGTTAGTTACAATGTTTACGATTGGTGTGCCTAGCTTCTTTTCTTGCGCAAATACCAAATCAAAATTTAATTAAGGGTAATTTTATTCTGAATGTTCTATCTAAGGCAACACCGGCGGCTATTACTAACGTGATTATTATTTGGCTCTTAGTTTTAGTCTCGCAGATCTTTCATATTGGACGACTGCAGCTTGGAATGCTTTGCGTGTTAGCTTGGGAGGTTGTTGGAATTATTTACTTATATCGAGTCTGTCGTCCGTTTGATAATATTTGAAGAAACTCATCGTTGGCGGATGTAGCTTTGGCATGCTATTTTGTATGATTTTTCTTGCAGGATTTGTTTGGAATTACTTTTGAACTATCGGTTTTCGAGTGGGGGATTTTTGGCGTAACAGCTGGTCTCGTTTTACCTATTATGGTGTTATCTGAACGTATACTCGGATATCTTTATTTTCACTTCTTTATGGATGTGATTCAGAAGAAATTGGTTGATAAAGATTAAGTAGCTTTTTAATTTGAGCTGATTGATAAAGATTAAGCAAATTTTTAATTTGAGCGGATTGTATGACAGAAGGGCTGGCTTTTGAGGGCCGCCTTACTCATGGTTTTAATTAGTTCAGATTTTCAAAAATATAGTCAAGAAGTTCGGCCATGGCAGCTGGAGTATTGTTTTTGCACGAAGACCACAGCGATCTGGAATATTTTCATCCATGGCAGGATCAGTATAAATAACAGGGAGGCCACAGGCACAGCTTCGAGGATGGTCATACCCTGGGTATCAAAGCCGTAAGAATTGATGATTGAGAGGTGCTGGTCTTTTTCGTATTGAAAAAGTTCTTCATGCGGGACTCAGTCCAAGGAAGACGATTTTTGTATCAGTGAGATTTGTCTTTTGTGAAGACTTTGGCTTCCTGGAGCTGGTTTCATCACCGATAACCGTGAGTTGAATATTTTTATGGTATTTGGATTGTTTTATCGATTCGAGGAAAGGTATGATGCGTTTTTTCTTTTAGAGACGCGAGAAGACCAAATAATTTTTAACGGATCGTTTTGCTGTCGTTCGCGTATCTTAAAACTGTATTTTGCGAGTAGTTCATCGTCAATGCCATTAGAAACTACATGTACGGTTTTTGCAGCGTGGTAGTGTTCGAGATTTTTGGCGAAGTGTTGAGAGGGGGAGATTACAATATCGGCAAGACTCGCTTGTCTTATCATTAATTCCCACATATTTCGATGAACTAAGGTTTTAATTAAATAGTTGTCTTTTTTAGGAAGTGTTATTTTTCTTTTTTGAATTGATTCTAGGCTTTTTGGTGTAGGAAATTTAATAATGGAGCAACTAGATAGTTAAGTGGGGTTGGAAACATTGGTGTAGATTGCTGATATCTTCACGTCCATGCATGGTCTGTACTAATTTCAAGTGATACTTTTTGGCCAATTTAACTCCTGCAATACTACAGCTAGCCTCGTAGTGCACGTGAACTAAATCAAAAGAGCTGGAAAAATTGGGGTAAAGTTTATTGATGTACTTTTATGATTTTTCGTTGGGATTTTGCAAGGGGAGCACCGTTGGGGGCGTAATAATTTGAAGGATGGAACTATAATGATATCTTCATTGGAATTTTTTGATTAAAGAGAGGTGAGATTGTTTATCCATAGAAATACCTGGCTGTTGTTTTTTCCAGCCAGGACAGAAGATCGTAACATGATGACCAAGTGATTCGAGTGCGGTTTTCGAGCCTTAATGGAGGACGGAATGCCGCCAGGAATCTCGAGAAAGACATCAGTGAAGAAGGCGATGCGCATTACCAGCCGCCGCCACCCTCCGCCACCGCCGCCACCGCCGGAGAAGCCACCAGAGAAACCAGATCCACCGGAACTACCTGGAAGGGAGACGGAGCTTGAGATGCTGCTGTTTAGACTGTGGAAGCTAGAATTGGAAAATGCGTACCAGACTGGGAGGGTCATATCTTGTTCGTCGACGAGCTTGTAATACTGATCGAGTGATTTAAGCCAAGATTTTTCCTGTCCAAAGATGATGGCATATGGAAGAAGGGTTTCGTAAAGTTTGACAATCCCTCATTTGTCGTGTCGGCTCCATCTACGCTTTGGAGGAATTTGAGACGATCTGCTTCGGCCATTTTAATGTAGGTTTCTGAGGCCCGCTGATAATTGGCGCGATCGAGGCCCTGTTCGGTGTATTTCATGTATTTACTACCGAGAGACGGAACACAGGTAACCATGATGATGTAGAGCGGTGCTGCGAAATAAATTGTACCGTGGAGTAGAAATTCGTTTTCAATAATTGCAACAGAGGCATATTCACCAAAGGTATTAATGAACCATTCCTGCCCAGAGAGTCCGAGAATAAGAACGGCGGCGATAATGCATGGAACTGCAATACTGAGGACCTTTTTCCATTTTTACATTAGCAAAATATTTATATTCTGGTTCAAGGTCACCACGATCACGGAGATTAGCCTCAATGCGCTCATCAAAACTCTTAAAGAGTGCAGTGATAGTAGCGGTAGCTTTTATTGGACTTTAATTCAATAATCTGGTCTTTTGTAATAGATCGAGCCCACCATTCATGACCTGAGAAGGATTTTTGATCCTCAGTAAGGTTTTTACGTCAAGTAGTTTAACTGCCCACTTTTCTTTACTAAATAATTTTTTTCACCATCTTCCTGTTTGATGATTTCAATCTTTTCTGGATGGCCATCTGAAGCACGGTTGCGACCTTTAGGGTTCTGAGGCTGGGTTTAATGTAGAGATTGGCAGCCCTCAGCAATAGTGTAATCTTTGAGTGGTGTGAATTCGGTGGCAGTGATAAGATTTTTGAAATAGCGTTTCTTTGATGCGATACGTTTTTTGTAGCGATTTACAAGGAAGAATCCGGTGCCAAGGAATAGAATAGTCATGCCGGCGACAGCAAAATAAGCGAGATAACTGATACGGCTTGGAGCTGGCTTGAAGGTGCCGTCAACGAAAGCAATAGCAAAAGTGAGACCCTCTTTTCGGGAGAGATTCTTAGCGCTGAAATTAAAACCGTCTTCGGTCTCAACTACGTCGCACTTCCCTTTTTCACCATAGGCGCCACTGTAGCAGACGTAAATATTATAGAGACTTGAGATGAGTGATTCGTCAACATGGACATTGGCAGTTACAGAGCCGAAAGGCTGATTCCAGGCATTACCGTTGGCATTCCAATAGACTCTTGAACGGTTTTATCTTTTATTATTTTTATCGTCATTATTCTCTTTTGGATTGCTCTTTTGACGGTTGTTTCTGAATCTTCCTCGTCATCGGTCGTATCTTTGCTGCTTTGATGCTTTTTGTCAGGTCAATAATGTTAACGACATTTTCAAAATCATACTCGATAGTATAGGTTTGTTCACCATGAACGTAACTATCGGAATTTCCAATTTTTAGGTAATTTTACCATCGGAATAATCCATAGTGTAGGTTCATCATTGCCGTTACGTTTGACTTTGGCCCCAAAGTTTGCAGGATTTTTGACAACAATATTTTTACCACCATTACTGGTAACGGGGATAACACGTTTAATACCATGATTCTGGTCATGGTCTGGGAACTTGGCAACGAGGGTTTCGTCACGTCATTTTTAGCAAGGTCATTTTCGCCTTTTTGTAATGTGATAGTCACCGACAAAACTTTTTGAAAGTAAAATTATCTGTAACATCGTATTCATTACGATGACGTCTTGCGCTTTACTGGTAAGGGAGTAAAGCACCAATGCTGAGACAATAGTGATAATTAATGAGAATTTAAGGATATTTTTAGTTGCCGAATCATAAGGCTAGTATATCAGAGTTTTTCTATTTTGTCGGTATACTGTCGATGGCTTTTTGATGATATTGATGGACGACTGAAGTTTTAGCCCTCGTCTTCGGAGAGTTCAGTGTCAAGACGGCGCACCACTCACGACGGCCGACTACTGACGGGAAACCAAAAAGGTGCCAGTATAAGCGTCATAGGTGGAAACTGGAAGTACACGACGTTCATCGTTAAAAATGCAGTTAACGATACTGGTAACACAGGCGCCAATACCATAATAGGTAGCACCTTTTTTCTCAATAATCTTATAGGCGGCCAATTTGGTGTCTTCCTCAATTTTTATCGAGTTCTGATTTTTAGAAGTTTATTGATTGGCTGACTACCCACATTGGCAGTTGACCAGATTGTAAATTCGGAGTCGCCGTGTTCGCCGACTTGATAGGCGTGAATTGATTTTGGCGAAACACTAAGTCTTTCGGCAAGATGGTAACGAAGCCTAGCAGAATCAAGAACAGTCCCGGAACCAATAATTTTATAGCTTGGGAAATTTGAATATTGCATGGCGAGATAGCTCATAACATCAACTGGATTGGTAACAATGAGAAGAATCCACGAAAATTGGCGGCAAGAAGCTGGTCAATGACATTGTGTAGGATTTTTGCATTGCGTGCGAGAAGCTCGATGCGAGTTTCGCCGCCTTTTTCTGCGCAGCGCCAGCGGTAAAAATAGCGATATCGGTGTCTCTAGCATCTTTTTCATAGCTACCAGCGGAGATTTTTAGATAGGTTGGACTGACTGCGAGAGTGTCGCGAAGATCCATAGCTTCGCCCTCAGCATCGGCTTGACTGATATCAACGAGGACAAGTTCATTGACTGGAGTGCGTTGAGAAGCCAGAGAAAAACTGATACTTGCACCAACATTTCCTGTTCCAATAATCATAACTTTGTTTGACATAAGAGCTCCTCGCGATAATGTTTATGCTTTATTTTAGCATAGCGGTTTAATTTTTGCGATGGTCCCAGAAGATTGCACATTCGGCAGCATTTAGGAGATTTGTAGGATTCCAAAAGTGCAAGTGTGAAAATTTTACAGGTTAAGGTGCCAGACCAGAGGGTAAGCGGGTGTAGTTGGTTTGATTGATTGGGATAGTATATACGGTGCCTGCACTTGCGAGGATGATTTGATTTTGATGAAAAGTAAGAATTGTGCAAGGGTAGCTGAGGGTGAATTTATGAAGAATCTCGATGATTGGAAAAATTGGCATGGAGAGAAGGATCATTTTTGGACAAAGGGCTAGCGAAAGATTTTTGAGCTGGACGAGACTCGGCCATGAGAATGAGATTTTTACGTTCGAGTATACCTTGAATGTCGGCAGAGATAAGGTCGACAGCATCGCGAGTGACTACGATAAGTTGGTTTTTCATGAAGTTTTTCTAGAGTGTCGATAATAGCAATTTCAGTGATTGAGTTTTTGGAGAAATCGCCGGAGAAAAAGACAAGGTCGGAATCAAGCGCAAAATTTTCGAGGGTAGATGACTTTGGGAAGGAACCTGAGCTAGTGGAGTCAGCAAAATAGACAGAAGCAAAAGCCGGGAGCTTACCTTTGTAGGCGCTTGGTAATATAAGTTGGCAGATTTAATCGGTAAACTGTTTAGAATTCAGTATTTTTAATTTCCACCCTACAATTTTTCTAGATTCCCGCCAATAACTGCGATGCGATCCAGTTTTTGTTCTGAATATTCCAAAGGATTGAATCATCAACGATGTTATCTAGTTTTTCCAGTAATCTGCTGCTTGCATAATTCCCTTTCTGGTTATTTTTATTATTATTAATAATATTAATTTACTAGAATTCGAGAGTGATTGAGATCGGGCAATGGTCAGAACCTAAAATTTCATTATGGATTTCGGCGTCCACTAAGTGATCTTTTAGTTTTTCGAAATGAAGAAATAATCGATGCGCCAACCAACATTATTCTGCGAGCGTGTCCCCAGTGTGACCACCAGGAGTATTTGACGGTATCTGGATGGAGAGTACGGAAGGTATCGAGAAAGGAGCTTTTTAATGTAGTTCTCAATACCAACCCGCTCTTCTTTAGTGAAACCAGCATTGTGGGTATTTTTGTTTTGGTCTGGCGAGGTCAATTTTGATGAGAAACGTTGAGATCGCCACAGAAAAACTACTGGGTCTGTTCAAGGAAGGTTAGATATTTCAAAAATAGTGGGTCCCAGAGTTCGTGTCGAAGACCCTAGGCGAGAGAGGTCATTTTTAGAATTTGGCGTATAGACTGTAACAAGAAAAAGTGTTCAGTTTCGACAGTGGTAATGCGACCTTCGGAAAGTGGCGTGCCAAAAGTATCTTTGATGGAGTTTTTTCGATGAGTTGTTTAGCTTCGAGGGTCATCGATGTTTTTAAGAAATGACTCCATGTTGATTTCTGTCTGCAGAATCTGTTGGTTATTTTTGCAAAAATTGCGGTTCCAGAATAGCCTGCGCGATCAGCGGAATTCCAGAATTTTGATATTCAGCAAAATCTACTTGACCTGATGTTTTTAGCCTTTGTTTCTGAAGGCAAAGAAAAATCTGGTTGAGCTGAATCTAAAAGTTCTTGCAAAACACCTTTTTGAGGACGGCGCGGATACCATTGACGTTCCAGGAGTACAGTGAATATTTCATATTAACCTCATTAATAGTTTTTAGCTATGTCTAATATTTTTGACGCTCACGGTCTAAGTCGCGATGTTTAATACTAATTTCTTGTCATATTTTTCTTACCAGAGGCTAGTGCGATTTCTAATTTAATATGACGAGAGCCACTGAAAAGTTTGGTTGGGACAATAGTGTTGCCTAGTATTTTTGGATTTTTGCACAGAGATAATTTGCTTTTTGGCAGTAACTTGATATTTCTAGCAGTCTCAGCGCCAAGAGTCAGGTTATTCAGCCAAAGCTCATTATCTTTAGGTAATAAAAGAACCTTTGAGTTGTACGTGATGATCGCGAATTAGGCGGACTCTGGGCCAGAGAGTACCATACCACAAAATTATTTTGTCGCCAAGATTGTAATCAAAACTAGCGCGACGGTTGACGGCAGACTTGACTAACTGGTTTTTCTTGGCTTTTATTCATATTGCTATTATGCAGAAGTCATAGCCTGGATATTTGTGAATTTGATATAATAGAGATATGAGAATCGCGATTGCGTCGGATATTTATTACCCAATGACAAAATGGAGTAGCTGCTTTTTGCGCGAAATTTGCGCGCGAGCTTGCACTGGGCGGGACATGAAGTTCTGGTGATTTCCCCAAGCTTTTAATGGTAAATTTTCATACTGATACTGATAAAGAGACGGGGACAAAAACCGCATATCTAACGTCTCTGCGTTTTCCTTTTATCCTGATCAAATTAATGAAGTACCTGAGAAGAAAGATTTTTGGGTATTCCAATGCCGCGCTTGACTTATCGTTATGGAATTTGTGGTCAGTGAATCCATACTCGAGATTAAAAAGCTTTTGAGTGAATTTAAGCCGGATGTAATTCATTTGCAGACCGCCGAGACGATTGCGCTTGCTGTAATGCGTTACGTGAAGAAATATAACGTACCACTGGTTTCAACTGGGCATGTTTATCCAGACAATATTACGGACCAGCTAGCGATTTTTGAAGCCGAAATTGATTAAAAAGCTTCTAATGCGATAATTCGAGCATATATGGCGAGTTTTTTGAAGCATTCTGAGTATGCGACTATGCCAACGGAAATGGCGATTGGTGATCTGATTCCTAAAAATCGTAAACATTTTAAGGTGACGGTTGAAGCTTTTATCGAATGGGATTGATCTAAGCGAGTTTTATCCAAAACGACCGAATATTGAGGTCCTGAAGAAATATAATTTGGACAATAAAAAGTCAGAAAATTTTTATATATTGGGCGAGTTGACCCAGAAAAAAAGCATTGATCTTGTGCTGAAGGCTTTTAAGGAGTTATTGGGTCTGTCAGGTGGCCAGCAAAGAAATTGGAGCCAGTGATTGTGGGGGACGGACTCGATTTGGCGAACTTAAAGGTACTGGCAAGCGAGCTTGGAATTGAAAAACAGACGAAGTTTTCTGGGCGAGTAATGCCGCCTGAGTTAATCGAAATTTACCGAGCTGGTAAAATGTTTGTGACAGCATCAGAAACGGAGACTCAGGGCATTGTTTTGATTGAGGCTGCGGCGGTGGGACTACCTTTGGTTGCAGTTGATGCTGGTGCAGTTTCGGAGTTATGTCAAAATGGAAAAAATGGTGAACTTTGCCAACCAAGAGACGTGGATGGAATCGCGCGGGCGATGGCGAAAATTCTATTAGATACAGAATTGGCAAAAACTATAAGTTGGGTTCAATTGAAATTGCTAAGTACATGATCTAAAGCGAACGATTGCTAGATTTGAAGAAATTTATGAACAGGCAATACTTTTAAAGAATAGTGAAGAACCTAAGTTTGAGTTCTGGTGGTGGGAGGAATTTGTAAAAAGATTAGAAAGAAGAGAGATTGAGATGAATATTTGGCAGAGTCTACCGAAAGGATTTACAGTTTTAGCCCCGATGGAGGGGGTGACGGACGTGGTATTTCGTCAGGTGATTAATCGTGCTGGTAGACCAGATTTATTTTATACAGAATTTACGTAATGTTACTTCTTTTTGCGTCTGAAAAAGGCCGACATGATGCCTTGAGCGCCTATCAGTTTGTGCGACGGATGCGCCAATTATTGCTCAGATTTGGGGAAGAAACCTGAACATTTTGCAATTCTTGCGGCAGAGCTTTGAAGAACTCGGGTTCCAGGGCTTGATATTAATATGGGTTGTCCGGATCGTCACGTCAATAAGGCTGAGGTGGGGCGGCAATGATTCGTACTCCAGAATTAGTGGTCGCCTGTATTCAAGAAGCGAAGAAGATGACGAAATTAAGCAGTGTCAGTGAAGACAAGGCTTGGTTTTTACATATGTAGACGAATTTCGCGATTGGCGCCTTTTAGTCTTGGCACAAGATGTAGCAAAACCTAACGATTCACTTAAGAACTCGTAAAGAAATGTCAAAGGTACCAGCACATTTTGAGTTGATTCCTGAGATTTTAAAGATTCGTGATAGTATAGCGCCAGGAACAAAATTGACAATTAATGGCGATATTCAAGATTTGAATCAGGTTAAGGAGCTGAGTTTGCAAATATCCTGAGGTGGATGGATTTATGATTGGCGCGAGTATTTTTTGAATCCATTTTGTTTTACTGACGAGTGCAGGAGGCGCGAGGCGGGGATGTTTCTGTGCGGGAGTTACTGGATTTATTTAAGTTTCACCTAGATCGATACGACGAAAGCGAGCGAGGACCTATATTGCAAGGTTCTCGTTATCCTTATGAACCGTTAAAAAGGATGTTTAAGTTATATGTGAATTCTTTTGATGGCGCTTCGGATCTACGAGTAAAACTGATGGATCTGTAAAAATACTGGCGAATTTGCGTACAGTGATTGATGAGTTTTTGGAAACGATTTAGTATATTTTGAATGATTCCCTCTACAGCGATGTAAAGAAAACAAAAAGAGACCTGAGGTCTCTTTTTAGAACTTATGCAAGACGGAGGTGCCAAGAGAGATCTGTGGCATTGAACGACAATTGATAATTGTTACGTCCTGCAATAACGTCGAAGATGTGGATGGCGGTGTTACACTGAAGCGAATACGGGTTTGAAGAAGTTCTGAACCTCAAATTCCTCACCGCTACGGGTCTTAAAGTTGAGAGGCTGACAAGGGGTCATTTCATACCCGAAGAGAGCCATGACTTCTGACGCGTTCCTGATTATTGTTAATATTATTTTCATAAGTAACCCTTTAAAAACTATTTTTGGGAGTCATTTATGAGCCTGATTTATTGGCTCCCTGGCTAAAAGTATAAAATGACGATACTTAAAGCTTTTTGAATTTTCTCTATTGCCAGGGACCGAAGTATGGCAAGATAGTTATATTATAATGCAAGTGTTTAAAATAGCAAAATAAAAAGTGGGGAGTCTGGTTAGACTCCCGGTGTTGAGGCTACTGGAAAATGGAAGCTCACTGGTGGAGAAAACAACAGCGGAAAACTTTGGAAGTTTAGCCAGTGATAACTTTGTTTTTACCAGTTCGAACGGTGCCAACCCCTGGTCTTCGGCGCTTTGATAATCATATCCTTTTTCTTCGGACTTACGTCCGGAAAACGCTCAGGATGGTTAACGAGTGCGTCTGCCATGGTCTGATAGCTATCATGACACTGTCGTAACTGTTTTTAGTAACACAGTCTGAGAAGACATGTCTCATACATCACCCCTTCTGTATGAAATCTGTGCTCTCAGCTGTTCTAGCTGTCTGTGAAGATACGTCTCATACAATTCACCCCCTTTTCTGTATGAAATGCTTTCTAGCTGTTCTAGCTGTTTAGCCTCTAAAAAGTGCATCGGACTCACCCCTTTTCTAATATACCGACGGTGATGATTTTCAGACGTTTATGGGGAAATATAAACGCTTGGCAGCAGTTATCTATGTTCCCAAACGTCCGTGACACTATAATAGCATAAATATATATTATGTCAACTATTTATTTTGGTAACGGTCGACAAGTGTTTTGCAGAATTCTTTAATGTCAGTTTTGGTTCTTCTAAATTAATAGCGTTAGTTGGTGAGTCGGAGTTCAAGAAATCAAGTGAGGTGATTTGATGATAAACAGCATGGATGAGCCTCGAAAGTCACTGGCATATTTGCAACTATATCTTCGGTCAGCTCAATACTGTGTATCTTCCCTGTTTCGCTATCAATAGTCTCGCGACGATTAGGGCGGTGAAAAGTAGGTTCATTGAACGAACGGTGTAGTTAAGGATATGTCTTTGAGAGTTTAAGGAGCATGCATAGAACAAGAGCTGGAATTGATAAATGAAGAGTGATTCTTTATTTTGCCAGGTGTCCTTATCTGAGATAGTGCTGGTTTTGAAGTCATAGAGGTCAATAGTTTTATGTTCTTCATCAATATTGATATGGTCGATCTCACCAGTAACCGGGATGCCTTCAAAAATTGAGTTTCTCTTTACTAAAATCAACTTCAGCTTTGGCTCCTGGGAGCATCGAAGAATGTGCTCAAAGGCATCAATAGCGAGTGGTAGTTCATCCCTGCCACGTTCAATTAGGGTTTCAATGTCTTCGAGTAGATCCTGCTCTTTTGCTTCATTGAGGTAAAAATCGATGGCCTCTTCTTTGGTGATATTATTGTGTAATCTTTCAAAGACGTGATGGATTAGGTTTCCATAAACTAAACTAATCGAGTCTGAGGTATCTTGTGGGGCATGAAGAATACTCTGCTGATAAAAGGCGAGCGGGCCACTGTAAGTGAGACGAATAAATGATGAGATATGGGAGGCAGATAGGCGAAAATCTCGTACTTTTTCGAGAAGAATTGGCTTTAATTTTTCAGATGGATTGAGTAATTTTATTAACCAGGTGCGACGAATCGCTGAGGCTTTTTCAGCGTCAGTAAGTTGGTCGTTATGCTCGAAACTCGTCCATTCGGAACAAAATGGAGAGCTTAGGTAATCTCCAGCTTCGTTTTTGAATAACTTTTTCATCTAGGAATGAGAGTGGTTTAGATTCTTTGCCAGCTTCGTCGGCGTATTTTGAACTCGTGATAGTGAGGGTCTTGGCAGCCCTAGTGATAGCTACGAAGAGCAGGCGTTTTTTACCATCAGGTGTGTTGCGAGATTCGCCGATAAAGTCGAGATTAAGAGGCAACGAATACTGGCGGACGATTTGCACTCATCCCAGCCCGATTGATTGGCACTCATAAGGAAAACATGTTTAAACTCTAGACCTTTAGATTTGTGTGCCGTCATTAAGCTAACGGAATCGTCAGAGTCTTTATAAAAAGTTTGTTCAGTACTGGCGTATTGGTATCAGTGAAGTCGTTGAGTAACTGAATTAAATCGTGAAGACGGAGTTTACTTTTTCCGTACGAGAGAGTATGGCGTTTCGCAAGAGATTGAGCTGATTATAGAGATCAAAAGTGGCTTTTTGAATATAGATCTTTGGTGTAGAAACCAAGAAATGGCGAGGTAAAGGAGTTATTTTGGTTGTTGATTTTTAGTTCTGATTAGGGTAACACCTGTGAGAATATCGAGGAAGAATTCAAAAGTGGAAGAGAGAAGGATTTTTGGCAAGTTCCGAGAAAAAGGCGGCAAGATTAGCATAGAGTGGATTATCGTGATAGGATTGAAGAATTTCAGTGTGGTGCGCTTGTTGTGTTCAATGGATTGGATAGACATGATCATATCATCGCTAGGATATCCCAGAAATCAAAAAGATAGGATTTCAGGAAGCATGAAAGCTGGGTTTTCCCATTAGCGAGCATGGCGATAAATCTACAGAGTGTCGTCAACTCATAAATTTGTTGATTTTTCTAAAAATATTTTCGGTACTGTTCGTAGGAAATATTAATTTCAGGATATTTTCTGAGATACGGGATAAGCGGAGGGCTAATGCGTGTTTTGGGGAAAAAGGATGCCGATATCAGATGGTTTAGGCCAGCCTGGATGAGTTGATGGACTCTTTTTGCAACCCAGTAATATTCAGCATCTTGATTTATAAATTGCGTCTCTCAATAAAACTTTTGAGTAAAATTGTTACTCAGAGATTTAGGATCTGTAACATCTTCTGCTGAATAAATATTTTTGTTCAAAGGTTGAATCTTCGGGAGAAGCTTTTAAGAATTTCATTATTTCTGATTGCGATCAACCTTTCTTCAGCTCTGTCGTAACGGTATTTTCGACATTTTAAACCACGTTGCATAGTTTCGTTTTTAATAAAGCTTTCCTTCCAGCTGATCTGCACTACGCGAGAATTGAAGGATTTTCAGTAGTTGAGCGATAATTATCAGTGAGGACAATAACTTTTGCGTCAAAAATGGTTTTTAAAATGAATTAGACTTGATGCGCGGGCGCCTTGGAATTCGTAGATCGATTGATCATCATCACCTACTGCCATAACTGCAGTGCGATTCTGCTCGTCTGCAATGAGTTCTAGCAGACGGGTCTGTGATGGGTTGGTATCCTGGTATTCATCTACCATGATATAGAGGTAATTTTGAGTGATTTTTACGTCGAAAATCTATATCTTGTTCAAGAAAAATTGATTGAGCTTCAATCATATCATTAAAATCATAGAGGTCATGCTCAGCCAAATAATTTTGATAGATTCGTATAATTCAGCTATTTCGCTAAGGCGTTTATTACTGGCTGTATCTCGAAAATTTATAATTACCAGCTTGGTCTTTAGAGAAATATTTCTAATAAATGTATTCAGGGACTGACTGATGGTTTTTCGCTATTCTGTTCTGCTTCAAGAAGTGCGTAAATCTTCTCATAGAGTATGGTAGTAATTGAATAAACATTTTGTACAATTGGTGAATCTGATTTTAATTCACCCAGTTTCTGTAATAGTGGACATAGACTGTTTCAGTGAGGATGTTAAAATATCTTTACCTGCAGCACGAGCGGGAGGTTTTTGTAAAATTGGTGACAATGCTAGTTCAAGTGCCTTAATCTCAGACTCATTTTTGGCTGCGATTTGTTTCATCTCTTCCGGTGATAGTTTGGCAACTTTAAACTTACTTATAGCTTTTGAGTAATTCTTTTTGGATCACGAACATTTTGATGATGTAAGAAGTCGGAAGATTATTTTTGAAGCTCGCTAATAATCTTAGTTTGTATAACTTCTTCAATTGATTTGAGAAAAACACGTTGCGGTTTGTCTGAATAATGACTATAAAGGCTAAGAATTTTGACCAAAAACTATGGAAAGTCATGATGTCGATCTGGTCAGCAGTTTGGCCAATCATTGACCTTAGACGATCCTTCATATTCTTTGCGCCAGCATCAGTGAAGGTGATACAGAGAATCATGCTGGAAATAGTGTCGGTGTTTTTAGGATGTATTCAACTTTTTGAAAGTACTGAGTCTTTCCTGTGCCAGGCCCCCGCCAACACTAGAAGTGGTCCTCGAGATATTCAACGGCGGCTTGTTGTTTGGCGTTTAGTAGCACTTTAGCTCCTTTTTATCGATTTTTAGATAGAAAAACGAGGGATTCAATGTGGAGGGTAGCGGGAAAAATTATAGCTTTCTTGCATATTTGAGATTATAGTATTCGCCAACGGTTTAAGGTCGCGAACTTGGGTGATTGGATTGCATGAAAGGTAAACGATTTTAGGTTGTACTTCACAGAGTCTATTGATGAGATTTTCGTCGCAACCAGCTCTAGGTCGACGATTACGCTGGCTTCTGAGTAATGAGATCAAGGACTTTCGGACTCTAGCGAGAATCGGTTTAATATGAGGATTTTTTGTTTCTTGAATAACGCGTTCAGAATTTGTTTTTAGTTCCCCCAAAGGCTGAAGCGTTAACCTCAACGAGGGTGAGATCGGTGTTTCATGACAGACAGTCCAATAGTTCCAACGCCGGCATAGAGATCTAGTACAGTATGTGAGCTCCTTAAGGAAGTCTTGAATCTTTAATAACACCTGTTCATAAACTGGAAGATTAATTTGGAAAAGCCACCTGGAGAATAGGAGTATTGATTATTAAGGAGTGTGTCTGAGAGGTTCTGAAAACTGGATGTGACTTACCGTTTTCAAGTAACCCACCAGAAACTTCACCTTTTTGGTTTGCATGGAGTAGTAGGGATTGGATTTTCTGGCATCCCTCTTGACTGTTATTTAGCCATCAATAATTGCTTTAGCACGTTCAAAAATTGTGGTAGCTCAATGGACGAAGAGGCAATAGGTATATGAGTTCCGTGAAGATGCATGGTCGGATAGATCGGTATCGTGGTCATAATAGAGGGAGTATTCCATCTTATTGCGATAAAAATAAGTTTTCGGAGACTCATGGATTTTAATTTTTTCAATTAGCGAATTGTTGATGTCGGTAGATGTTGCTAGGTGTCTCAAAAAGAGGTTAGATGTTTGATTTTGCTTCCAACTCAGCTTCATCGGTGAGGATTTGCCATGGAGAAGTCGAGAGTATTGCTGATCCTTTGGCTCGATGCGTGAACTTGAGGTGGTTTCAAAGTGAGGGCAATGCCTTCAATCAGGGTGTGGCTTCAGTGGTAATTTGAAATTTTGATACAGTTTCGCCAGGAATAGCGTTCCAAAGAAAAACTTTAATACCAGATAATCCGGTAAAAATCTGCGAGTTGATTTCGACATCTGATTCAATAAGTCCACCCCTGCCCAGTAGTGGCAAAGTTGGTGATTTTGATTGGGGACTAGTTGCGATTCTAGGTTCTTGTCATTACATCTAGCATATCTCGGGCGATAGTAGATTGCAAGCGTGGCAAGACGTCATTAAGATAAGCTGTTGTACATACTTGATATCTTGTTTATAAGTTTAAGATTTTTCATCTGTTATTTGACTAATTTGATGAAAAATGCTTGAAAAACTAATGAAGACAAGGTGTTGGGGTTAGAAATTAAATGAGGTTTAAAGATGCATAAAAATCGAAAAACAATAATATACTGGCTGGTTATAGTGGCTTGTATTAGAGTTTGCTGTCGCTCACCAAATTTTGACCAAAGCAAAATATCCACCTAGAAATGAAATGCAGCAAAAATGCAACAGGAGAGTGATTCTCGCCGAAATTTGTTTTTGACTCTTTGTTTACTGAGGCTGACGATTATCGCGAGAGGTCTAAGAATCGGCGAGAATCAGGCTCTGGTTTGTATCACAACGATTTTTACCAAAATATCCGTCAGAATCTTCTATCAAGGCTTGATTATGAAGAAAGGGTTCAGCGATTGTATATCTTTTGGGTGACAAAAATGAATTAACAAATGTGACAAAGGAGAAAATTCAAGTAGTTAGTCTCTATCTAATTGCAACTTCAGGAATGCATTGAGCGATACTTGTTGATTATAATTAAAGCCTTAGCATGCTTCTCAAACTTCTTAAGACATATTTCGTGTTGCATCTCGTGTTGTCATGTGGAGATGATCGGTCTAACTCCATCGCTTCTCCGTGCAACGATTGTGATGCCACCTTTTGCGTCTTATTTTTGGAAGAAAAGTACTCATGTCATGATATAGTAGTGGTAGCTTCCTCGTCGCTCATTATTAATCCGGATAACCTAATCAATGTTGGGTGGCAGCTTTCAATGATGGCTATACTGGTATCTTAATTTTTACCCAATGATAGAGAGCTTTGTTTGGAAAAAGGTAATATAAAAAGAAGTGTAGGAGTAAAACAAGAATAGTATTTCAGTGAAAAATTTGCAGGAAGAAACGGGAAGATATGATCTTTGATTTACGTACTGGAGTATTAATGTCGCAGCCGTAAATCTACTGACGATACCGATTACTTATTATTTGCCTCTGGTTATTTTCATATTATCTTTTTCTGCAACCTTGATTTTATCGCCGATGCTCCAGTTATATTGGTATCAATAATATTTGTGGAATAATGCCTCTGACGCTGAAAATGTTATGTGGGAGTTTATTTAGTAGGTGGAGTTGGGATTAATCAAACACAGTTTAGAATTACAATTTAATCTCGGACTCGGCAGTATTTTTGATGACACTATACCCAAAGGAGGATTGAATTTTATTACTTTATCTTTCGGTGTTTATTTATACTTCTTTTGCGAAAAAGAATATCCAGATAGCCAAGAATAATACTTGTGAGCAGGACGAATCTATTGAAAGGAGAAATGAAATGCAGAAAAATCGGCACTTATCTTGTCGAGTGGGAGAACAGTTGCAGCTGCGGTGCAAGAATCAGAAAAATCACAGTAGCGTAGCAGAAGCACCCAACAATATGAAAAATGGTGGATGATCCACTAGTGATTGCTTTGAAATAAAGTGATAGTGGAAGGAGGAAGATAAAGAAATGCGAGGACCGTGAACTCAATGTACATTTCTGGAATATTTGGCAGAAGATTAGATATGAAATTGGTAATATCTGTTAAAAAAAGATTATTGGTAATTGTACCTGCAAGGGTGATAGAATAGATGGTCCAAGATGACGCTTTGTAAGGTAGAAGATATGAATAATATTATCTCAATAATTAGAATAACCATAATTGTATTATATCAAAATATCTAGAAGTGTTGAAGGACAAAAATAAATTAGAGTAAGTGAATTTAAATGAAGAAGGAGAAAAATATGAGTGGATGACTAAAGAAAATATGTGAATGATTTTTGGAGACTCTATGTTTTTAGTTTGATTTTGAGCTGAATAGGACGATTTTACAAGCTATTCTACTAAAAGAAGTGCTTGTTTATTAGAAAAATTAGAAGAGCGCGGATGGGCTAACGGTGAAGGCGATGAGACCTGATGAAATATCGCGAACGATGAGATTTGAGGAAAGTTCGGAACCTTCAATACGATAGCGAACAATACCACTAGAGTCACGAGCCACTCATATAATTCCCCGCCCCACCCTCGATGGTGTATTGGGTTCCGTTGTTATTAAAATAAAATACGCCGTTTTTGAGTAGCGCTCTCGTAGCGTTGCCATTAAAATTATTCTCCTGCTCAAAAATATTACTAGATTTGGTAATATTCAAACAAAATATTACTTTGTAAAGTATGGAACTGGAGAATTTAATTATTTTGCAATACCTAATGATTGATCGGATAAGCTATCTTTTGGTGAAAGGCTTTTTGACGTCATTAATATTGTTAATGACTGGTTTGATATTTTTGTAAATACTCGAGATCTTTCGCAGAAATAGAACCATCTTTCGGAAAAACGATAGGTGAGGTTTTCATCCATCTGAGAGTTCTCATGTTTTTCTGGTAGAAAGTCAGACGAGATCGGTCGATATAAATATCTCACCGGCGATAAAAATAAAGAGAAATACCAGTAGTACATGATAGCAATAATAGTAGCCAGGATGCCAAGGCGAATTAAGCTTTTGCCACCGCTTGAGGTACTACCGCGTAGATTAAATTTTTATCATCTTGATTTTTCCTCGTTTTGACTAGATGTAATATTTGTTTGCGTTGTTGAAGAGCCTTCAGAGGGTATTGCTTTTAGTGGAAGTTGAAGTTGAAGATGTTGATGTTGATGTTAGTTGGAGTCGGTGGAATTATTGGACAACTCTTTTCTAAGTTGATTAACGGTCTTGAGGTGGTTTGAAAGTGCTGTATTTACTTTTGTTGACCGATTCCTCTAATTGACTACGTAAGAAGCGTACATTTTCTAACTCACTATAAAAAGTGTCGGGCTGATTTTTGCAATCACAGAAATTAATGACCAAGACGCTGACTGTATGTCACAAAAAGATTGGTAAAACTATTTCTAGAAGTGATAGTCTCGGATTGAATGGAGATTAATGTAGAGTCTGGCAGGTTATTCTGATCAGACGTACATTGAGTGGTGATATGTCACTGAGAGTAGTGTCTGGTAATTAGTTCCTAGAATGACACTGGGGTTTTTGAATCGTTCCTCTGTACATTCTTAAGACTGGTTTGATGGATGCGCAATTATAGAAACATTAGCACGTTCAGTGTCATTTAATCTTTGCGGACAGATATTTTTGAGGATATCATCTTCGGCATAGACTGGTGTGATAGAAGATTGTCTGCGTGGTGGAAAACGTTGAGAAGTAGGCAGAAAGTTGCAAAAATAGAAAGGCTAAGTCTGCTTGGATGATGTTTTTGTGGTGTACTAAACATTACTTGTGTTACTTATAGCATATGCAAGTTAAGGGAGTAGTGGACTAACAGTTTATTTATTTCGTTTTAGGATTACTTTTGTTTTAGAAAATATTCGGCCAAGATATCTAAGATACGATATCAAGTTGAGAAAAGCAATAGTTTTTAAAAACTATTAACCCAGAAACCGCGTTTTTGCATTGCGGAACTCTTCCAATAGTTCTTTTTGTTTTTGAGAGATTGGTCGGAGTATCAACGATAATATTTACAATATGTGGTCCACGTTCTTCTCCGCGCATTGGCATACCATGTCCAGATAGTTTAAAAGGAGTGCCAGACTGGAGTGCCGGCTGGAACCTTCATAGTGATCTTTCCATCGACAGTTTCAACTTCGACTTCACAGCCAAGGGCGGCGGTCGATCATTGAAGCTATGCTGTTCAGAGAGAATAATGTAGCCTTCACGAGTAAGCGTCTTGTGTGGACGAACACGGATCTGCACAAGAAGGTCGCCAGCTTCACCAGTTTTTGTCTGGGCGGGGCCGCTGCGACCGCGTAGTCGGATGGATTGACCGTCATCGATACCGGCAGGGATTTTGAGTTTTATCTCGACCCATCAATCTGAACGGTTTTTGTAGTACCAAAAACCGCATCTTCAAAGGAGATGGAGAGAACAGTGCGATAATCTGCGCCACGTCGTCTTTGTGTCCTACCGCCATCACCAAAGCCGAAAAGCGTGCTGAAAATATCATCAAAGCCACCTTTCCGCCACCAAAATCAAAGTTAAAACTTTGGCCATTGAAGGAATATCCGCCACCTCCAAATGGATTGCCACCCGAAGATGCGTTTCCACCAACACCCGCATGGCCGAATTGATCGTAGCGTGCGTTTTTGTTTATCTGAGAGCACCTCATTTGCCTCTAGAAGCCTCTTTAAATTTAGCTTCAGCTTTATTCTCCAGGATTACGATCCCGGATGATACTTAAGCGCAAGTTTTCGATAAGTTTTTAATTTCACCATCGGATGCGTTTTTGGAGACGCCTAAAATTTCATAATAATCTCTTTGTGTAGCCATAACTGACGATAATTATAGTGTTTTAGCACTCAAAATGCAAGAGTGCAGATTTTGTACAAAAATAATTATTTAAGTTATAATGAGGTTATAAACGAGGAGTATACGATGAATAAAGATCGACTAATTCTGATTATAAATCCAGGTAGTAGTTCGAGAAAATATGCTTTATATCGAGGAAACGACTTCTTTGTGTTCACTACACTTTGAATTTGAGGGTAAAAAGTAATCTATACCTCAAAAAGCTAGACGGCTCAAAAGAAAAAGAGAAACTAAATTAAAAGACCTATCTTTTTGTAGTAAATAATTTGAGGAGATTTTTAGCTCCGTGAGGGTTATTTAGAGGGGCAACAAAATTGGATGCGATTTTAGCTCGTGGCAGCACCTGGTAGTTATTTGCGACCGACCATATTGTTGATGAGGAATGTTTAAAACAGCTCGACATTGCAAAAGAAAGGGCGCTGCCACATGCTCCTGTAATTGCTAGTGAAAGCAGAGCAACTGAGAAAGCCAAAGAAACGTTAATTATTGCGATTTCTGACTCAGCCTTTCATAACGACCGTTCGAGGTTGCAAAATCTACGCGATTGATACCGAGCTTGCGCAGAAATTTGATATTCAACGCTGGGGTTATCATGCGGATTATCGGTTGCTCGATCGTACGATTTTTGAAGAAAGAAAACGTTCTTCCAGAGAAAATGATTGTTTGTCATATTGGATCGGGAGCCTCAATTACGGCGGTTGAAAACGGCAAATCTGTTGATACGACTACGTATTCGCCGCCAGAAGGTTTACGATGGCTACTCGCAGGCTCGATAGATGTGGCTGCGGCACCAGCGATTAAACGTGAACTTGGGCTAAAATCTGATGGTGAACTTGAGAAACATTTAAATAAAAAGTGTGGTCTACTTGGCGTTTTTGGTAAAATCGGATGATATGCGAGAAGTTATCAAAGGGTGCAATGAGGGGATCCGTGCAAAAATTGGCCCGTGAACTTTATGTGTTGACTTTGAGACGCGCGATTGGCCAGATGGCGGCAAGGCGGCGGGGTTGATGCGATTGTCTTTACGGCAACGATTGGCGAGATCGTGATGAGATCCGTAGGCTGAGGAGTGAGTCATCATCGTACTCGGATTTAACTGGATAAAGAGAAAAATGCTATAGTGATGGGCGAGAATGAATAGTGGCGCAAGAAAATTCGAAACCAATATCTCGTAATTAAGACGGATGAGTCTCACGAAATGATTATGCGTGCTTTTGATTTGCTGATAGAAGCAGTGCTTCTAGATTGGAGTATATATTTTCTAGAAAATTATCTTTATCTGGATAGAGGTACTTTCGCCATTTTTGAGGATGGATAAGCTGATTTCTGGATCCACGGAATTTAAGGGTAAGGGTCTCGTTCGGAAAGAACAAAAGGTCCATCAATTAGAGCATCAAGAGTCTTAAAGAACTCCATTGTAAGTTATTCTTTTCTTTTTATTTCGTCATAAGTATAGCCAGAAAAAGACCGAAACTGCTCCAGCCAAGTTCTTTCGCGAATTTGGCGATTTCGATGTTGCGGCTTGAATTGATGGTTCACCACCACAGAAGGTGAGACCGGCTTGTCCTTTGAGTTGTCTAAGCTCTTCTTTGGATATCTTCAACGTCAACTAGACTCCGCTTCTGGATCCCAAGTCTCCTGGTTTTGACATCCTTGCAGTGAATAAAACATCCTGAGTCCAAATAACTGCGCGAAGGCCATATCCATTCACGATACTGTCATGCTCGGATTGGACCTGAGAGCCCAATGTGTTGACTGTCGATCCTGGTACGTGATTTAAAATCTGTTGTCATATAAAATCCTTTTTGTAATTCCTTTTGTTATAACTAAAAGTTAGGAGGGCACCCAACTTTTTAGTGACTCGCTCAGGAATTATCTCTTCAAGAGCAGAAGGCACGGCTCAGCGGATTCGCGAGTCGCTTTTTGAGCTTTGGTAAGTACCAGTAACGTTGTGTTTTGACACGTGTCGTGCCTTCAGCCTTCTCGCCATCATTCCAGCGTTCCAGTGAGCCAACGAGGTAGCCAGTACTGCGGCGAAGTCCTCGAAAGGAACGTCGTCTCGACGCGTCCACATGATGGGCGCGTCGCCGGCGATGATGATGCCAGAGAAGCCACAGATCTGGGTCTCGGTCAACAGGGTGGTTGACGGATCCGTAGCCGATGCCTGAGTCGTGCATTTTACGGATGACTGCTCAAAGGCGTCAATATTCGTGAAGGATCACCATCAAGCTCGATGCTGAGGAGATATGCCCTGCTGGACAGAGTGCATGGTGCGAGCTTTCACTTCGATTTTCTCAAATGCTCGAGGGTGCAGACTGACGTGGAAGGAGTTGGTGTAGTAGTCACGGTCGGCTCAATCTTTGATGGTGCCGCATTCTTGGTGTACGATTTTGGTGAAGGACCAGAGAGACCTTCAGCTGATTCACAACACCGAAGTTGAGGTAGTTTTTGAGTAATCATCACAGCGTTTGCCTCGCGGAGTGATAATATCAAGACCTAATTCCCTAGCTTCCCCAGATCACCGTGGTGTCGCCGATCATAGCAACGAGAGTTTCAGCAAGGCCGATGAAGCCGATTGAGCGAACGTGTTTAATGACATCGCGAAGAGTGTCATTTGTTTGAGTTTTTCCACTAAACCAGTTACCTTCACCCATGAGGAATGGGAAGTTGCGGATGTGTTGGTTGGCTTTGGAATTGTAACGTTCGAGAAGGTCTTACAGAGATCCATGAGACTGTCGAGTTCTTTGTAGAATCCCGGTCCAGTCGGTTTCTTTGCGCTCCTTTGAGAGAGCGATACTGTGTTTGATACCCAGTCGTACTAGGTTGATAGTGGTAATGAATTATTACCACGACCAGTGACGATACCATCAGATTCTGGGAAGACAGATGAGAAGACGTGAGGCAACCCATAGGCTGCAATTTTCGGCATTGTAGTCACCTTTTTGTAGTACTGATATTGAAAAGGTGCTCGATGAAGGTAAAAGTTTGGGAAGAGGCGCAGAAACTCCACAGAGCGCTTGAAGAGGTCATAGTTTGGATCTTCTGGGTTGTAACTGACACCCTCCTGACTTTGAAGATGGAGATTGGGAAGATTAGTTTCACCGTGACCAAGACCTTTTTCGGTTGCGTCAAGTAGGTTCTGGAGACTAGACGACCTGCTGGAGTTGTGTTTGGTTCCAAAGTTGATTGAAGTGAATGGAACTTGAGCACCGGCGGGAATGCATAGTGTTAAGGTTGTGGATGCAGCTCCATAGCTTGGAAAGTTTGTTTCTCAACGTCTCATTTGAGGTTTCAATCAGTTTCTCAGGAATTTTAAGTTTCTTGAGGGTTTCGTTGTCACCGTAGGCAATGTCGTTCGAATCTTGATGTCAACTTTTTGCCAGAGTATTTATTGTATTTTCTGTTGCTGGAGCGAAGAGCTTTCTTGAAGGATTTATTTACACCTGAGCTGCAGTGTAGTCAAAGTTTGAAATTGACTGACCACCGTGCTGGTCTTGTTCTGGTTTGCTTTGGAGGATAATGGCGGCAAGGGCAGCGTAGGAGGCGATTGAGTTTGGAGTGGAGATGGTGACCAGTATTGAAGCCACCATTTGCGAAGAGCTTGAGTGGGTCGGTTTGGACAGCAAAGTTAAGGTACCGGTAGTAGAAGTCAAGGTCGTGAATGTGGATGTCGCTATTGTCATGGGCTTGCAAAAACGTAATCCATGAGTACGGTTTTTGGCAAAGACCTAGATCCTTCAGCGCCGAATTGTAAATATTTTACCCATTGCTGAGTTAACATCTACGTTAGCGTTGCTGTTTGGACATCAGAGTCTTCAGCGTCAGTAATAGCGATGTATAGATACCATAAGGTTTGATTTTTGCACTACGGGTGTGTTGCGTTCTTGAGCGATATGATATGCTTTTAGCTGTGCGTTTGAAGCTTGAATCCATGAGAACCTTTCAACTAGGTCTTGATTTGCTCAATCGATGGAGTGCGTTCTCAATGGTTTCACCAGCAGTCTACTTACTTTTTCCGCCAATTGAGCGGCGCGGTCGTGCTTGAATTTCTCGGTGACTGCTCCGCCTTAGCGATGGCGTCAGTGATCTTCTTGGTCGAAATTACGATTTTACCATCACGTTTGACGATGAACATAAAAATTACCTTGATTGTGTCCAAATTTTCTCAAAGCTTCTGATTAAATTTTTGTTATTAGTGTAATATTTGTGACGCTACATTTAGTGTCTGGCAATTATTCTATGACACCATATGAGTGCGTCAATAGAAAAGCTTTATATTTTTGTTGTATTTTTATACACAGATTTTGTATGATGGAGTATAATATACAGAGTATGAAAATGAATAAAACTTTTGGAAAAATTTGAGCCAAAACGCTGCTGGGTGATGGCGATGAAGATTTGCTTATGAAACGCGCGAGGAAGCGGAGGTTGCGGCACAGGCAGTTTATGACTATGGCGCACCAGAACTTTCGGTTTATAAATGTGAATATGGTAAACCATTGGCATCTCTCATCCAATCATTTTTGAGAAGAATTCTGGCCGGTATCTAATAGAGATTATTATTTTTAATTAGATGATTATCTAATTAAATTTTATTATTAATCAGCGTACGTAGTAAAAGTATTGAGTGTAATAAAGGATTTGTCGGAGGGGGCTAATATTTTATGCCACAATCTGGTAATGAAAGGAGTTTTGGGTGACCTTAGCGATATATGGTTTGGGGATACGTAGTGACCTAGCTGATCAATGCTTTGGAGGTACTTGTTTCGATTCAAGGTCTGGCTGTTGATTTGGAATTTTGGTTATCTTTTCAGATACCTTACGACCTAAAAATACTGTAGCTAATAACTTTTATTTGATGGTCTGTGTTAGGTGACTAAGATCAGTAATAGATAGATGACTTTGATTAGTGAAGCTGGCTATGTAGTTGTCAATGATTATTAGCGATATGAAAAAGAGTTGTATCTGCGCTTTTTCTGGTTTGGGCAGGAAATACGATCAAAAATCCTGATCATCCATTCCGTTTTCTTTGATGACAGATTTGAGTGTGGAGATGGAGTGTATTGAATATCAATGCTTTTATCTCACCGTGTTGATTGATTGAGTCTTGTATTTTTTGTATGATATTCACTGATATTCTTATTCTCGGCGAGAAGGCAAGGCACAAGAGCTCGTGGAAGGGACATTAGATGAGGATGAATCTTAAGAGGGATGAGCTCAAGAGAGGCGAGCTCATTAAATATTTATTGGATTTTGGATTTTGGATATGTGCAGATTGAGATGAATGAATCAAAAACTGGGCTTCAGAATGTATTCTAGTTATTTTTGTATTCCAAAGCATTTTTCTGTTCGCGTGTATCGGGTTGGAAAAATTATTGATTATTTCTTCGTCAGATTGATGTTGTAAGAAGATAGATTTTGTCGATAACTTTTCTCAAAATGGAATAAGTATCTGATTTGTATTATAGAAAGAGACGGAAATCAATTTTGGTTTATTGCTTGTTCAATCTTAACTTGTTACTATCTGGACTGTCAAACGTATGAGTCTCTTGATAATTTGGAGTAACTATAAACAGTAGGTGTTTGTGCTTCTCCCATAAGCCATATTTAATTATATTTTGATGGATGAATTGATTAATTTGAACATTAATGTCATTTATGTTGCCTGTTTCTTCATGTACGAGCCAATAATACTGCTAGCTCTAAAATGGGTGACAATCTCAGCATAGAGGCTAAGTTCCTTTATCATGATCTCTTTTTGTCTGGGACTTTTGGCAAAATGGAGAGGTTTTATCGGTTGTGAATTTTAGGATGAAATAAATTGTATTATCAATTTCGGCTTGACTAAAGAATCCAGAATAGAAAGGTAACGGATTGGCAGTTATTTTGATATGCTGCAATGATCGATTTTATTGATGAGTACTGATTCTGGAGTCCTCATGATAAGAGATCAGATTTTGGAATCATGATATGAAGATCTTTGGGTTGATCATCTGTATTTTTGGCTGGTAGTTAAATCAGAGAATTCTTTATTAGATCTTTACGGAGATTGTTTTTCAATAGTTGATTTGGAGTATTCTAGCTTGATCTTTTGTCATCTTTTAAGTCATTCTGCTGAAAATAATAAACCAAGTGTTGCTTTATTCTTCGGTTTTAATGGTTTGAGTTTTGAGATTTGATAATTTTTGTCTTTAATGAGTTTGCGGTAGATTGATTTCAGCCGCTTTCCCCTGCAAGCGCCAAAGCGTGAATATGAAACATGTCCATTATTCGTGCTAACATGGAGCTATTAGGGATTGTGTAGCATCAGTGAAACCCCACGGTCGATACTGCTTCCACAGATAAAATCGGCAATATTGCACCAAGCTCCAACTTCTGATTAAAACTTTGTTTGATATGGGGTGAAGTCCACACGAAGACCTGCTCAACGTAGAACTGGAACGTCTTTGCCGATAGTGAAAAACTATTACGGCAGGCTGGGCATAAAGTCCAAAGCCTTCGAAGATATAGTTTGGATCACCAAAACTAGCGTAGTAAAAGATTTTACGGGAATTAAAATTTTGACAAAGTTTTGTCATCACCATGGCACCCTTTGAGTAGCCGGCGAGAATGAAACGAGGTGTTGGGCAGTTGATAAGATACTCTATGGTGAGATTTTAATTCTTGCATGCCGGCTTGAATACTTTTGACCAAACTCAAAAGATTGTCCACCGTTTAAAATTGCTCCAGAGATAATCTTTTAGGAGTTGCTCGATGCCAATAGCAGGATATTGAGTACCTAGACGGTTTTGACTCGCCGAGTTGATAACAGCTATAAGTGAGACCATCTCAGGCGGTTGAAAATATCTTAATGGCACTTGAGAAGCTTTGGTGGTCAATATCATTAAGCCCCTGGCCGAACTGCGTGCAAAATTACATGTAAAATCTGAGCACGACGAGGCTCGCATTGGTTATTACAGAATTGAAATGTGAAAAAGGATACAGAGTAGCAAAGAAAAACAGTACATCAAAAATTTCAAGTCGTAGTAGCATAAACAAGAGCCTCAAAGATAGATTTTAGGTTTGGAAAAAGGCTAACTTAAGTATGGGCTACTTTGATGGAAGATGCAAGTCAAAAAGATTTGTTTTTGGACTTGTTGCTTTTTATCCCGTACGTGTTGTAAAATAGACTTAGCATAAGCAAGATATTGATAGCTTTTGACTCGATAGTCTCTACCGATAGCTCTATTGATAGCTCTATTGACGGATTAATACTTTGATAGGTATATAGATAAGTTTGTGGATGGAATCGAAGCACACCGATTGACTGATGTGGATGAGTGATATAGAGTTTTTGAAAAGGAGTGTTAATGAATCAAGATCACGAATAATAGAGAAGCGCCTGAATGGGATGCTTATTTTTATGGGGGATTGCTGAGGAGGTGGCTAAGCGTTCAAAAGATCCTTCGTCACAGAATGGCTGTGTGATTGTTGATTCGCGAAACGCCCAGTTTTCTTTTGGACATAACGACGATTCAAGTGCGATGAATCAAAGATGACTTTAAGTGAACGTCCGATGAAGTATTATTTTGCTATTCATTCAGAAATCGAATGCGTTACTTTTTGCGGACGCGAGTGACGGGCTGTACACATTTTTATAATAAGATGGCGACTTGTGAAAATTGTTTAAAATATTGTTTTGCAAGCTGAATTAAACGTTTTTGTCTATATGAACCCAGGCTGGATCTATCGAAGTGGTGAGAAAACTCAATCGACAAATATCGCTACTGACGAAGCTATTATCCGATTATTAGTGTTGCCCTGACGTAGAGACATTAAATATTACCAATGGTAAAAAACTTATATTGAAGATGATTCTAGACAGCATGCACAAGACTCAGATGAATATCAGAGCTTAGTGAAATGGGTAACAAAATACTCTAGAGATCTTGATTAATTAATGCAAACAATTCATCAGGAACTTCACAGTTGATTAGCGACCAGATGATGGATGTAGCTTTCGCTGTTAAACTTTCAGCAACTTTTTGGTTTTCGTTGATGATTTAGCCGGTCTTCCTTCCTGCAATAGCGTTTTTGTAAAATTAAAATCGAGATTGCGTGTTAACAGAGAATTTGGCTGCCTTGATTTCATCACTAATACTAGTAAACTTTTTGCACAAAGCATCGTATCAAGAATCTGTTTTAAAGTGGGCTTTCCCATTGTCCCACTAGATATTTTGTAAATAATAAAGCTAATTAATTTATTTGGAATGAAGGCGATCAGAGGAATAATTGTGGAAACAAATTTTGGTGTATGTTCTGAGATTGGTGAAAGGATCTTTTCATTGGATTAGGTTTGGGTATTTTTCGGCAGTGGCTGCAGCAATGATCGATCCTATTGAATGACCGATCAAGACTCGGCCGTCGAGATTATTGTCTACAGATATAATCTCGCAATCCAGGTCGTATATCCTCAGCGGTAAAATGTCGTGTTTTCGGATTGTGTATTGAAAGAGGAATATCCGAACAGGGTATCCGAGATCTTTAAATGTTATAACTTTTTCGAGACTAAAATGATTGCCATGAAAACTGTGACAAAAAGCAGGGCTGGCTTTCCTTTTGGTGGTCATAGAATACCTGTTTTAATGATTATGTGCGAAGACTCATATCGATAGCTCCAATGCCGTCACGATCGAAGCCGACACCTGGATAGGTTTTTGCTATCTTTTATCTGAAATAACAGTTACTGGGACAGCAGTGATACTGGAACGCGTTTGCGTCATCTTTTGAAAATCAATCTCTTCTTATTAAGCCAGTTCATAAGAGCTGGCAATAAATACAAGTAGGGTGGTATAAACTTTTAAATCATAGCATATTACTAGCAATTGTAGTAGAATTTCGTCGAATTAAAGAGTTTTGCCCGGTCGAGCTGAGGATCCTGCTGCCGTTTATGTCGTTGTAGGTGACGTTCAATCTCAACATTCGGAGATTCCAGTCTGTTGATGGTTTGTTATTCATGTATACCAGTGGGCAGTAACTTGAGCAGTGCACCGCCGGAGAGTTCAAGCATAGTTTGACGACGCCTTTGCTGTAGGTCTTTGCACCAACAATGGTGGCTGTAATCTCTGAGAGCACCATGACAATTTCGCAGCTGAAGCGGTGGCGTTATTGACGAGCACAATGGTTTTAGTGTTCTTTAGGACGGCTTCACCGCGTTTTGCGTAGGTGATAGTTTCGTCCTGAGGTGGTGATTTTTGACAAGGATCTCTGTCGCCATCGAGCCAGAGCGAGAGAAGATCGCGCAGCTTTTGATTTGAAGTCATCCGCCGTTATTTCTCCCAAAATCGAAGATGACTTTATTAATACCTTTTTCTTAAAATCTTTTGCGAATGACTCCACTAGTGTGCCAGCAAGTCTTCGCTAAAACGGTAGACGGAAATAATTGCAGTTTTCGCCTTGATAAGTCAGCATCTGCAGAGACGTTATTTATTTTTTCGCGAATGAGTTCAAAATCAAGCTTGTTTTTCGCGAGCGACTGTTAGTTTAACTTTTTCTCCAGACTTGCCGCGAAGTTTACTAGCTATGATATCAGTATCCTTGTCCCAAACTCTTCGTCGTCACTGCAAAGTACATCACCAGCATGAACCCGGCTTTCTAGTCTGCGATTATCTGGGAGGGTTCTGTGACTACAACGTAATCCCCTTGCTTCATCATTTCGATTCCTACCCCAGCCTCTTTTAATCTCGCCATTAAGACTAGATTTAAAAGTCGACAGTCTTTGGCATCGAAATAGACAGTATGAGGATCCCCAAGTGAGGTGGTCAATCCCTTTTTGCCCCTTCGATCATGGCAGCTTTGTCGATACTTTCCATCGATGCTTGCATGAAATTTGAGAATAGACTTCGTTTTAGTTCTTCCTCATCCTGACTGGGGTGAGAAAACTTTTGGTTTAAAATTTGGATGTATGGCGAAAATTATAAATATAGATTATGTCAGTTTGCACCGATAAAAGCGCCACAATTAGGGTAACAAAGCTTTAAGACAGTGGTTGCGCTGAGACTGACTTCTGCCTACTCCAGTATTCTTCATGTATCAGATTATAACATAGCAGAAGCGGGTATGGCTTAATACAGCGGTATCGGTTTACCAATCACATGATGGCGTATCCAGGCGGATTCTTACGCCAACGCGGTAACCGAAGTCACCCCATTGTCCCTGAACGCTGAGGAATAGGAGATTGTTATATTCAGAGCATCTAGGTGCCAGTTTGGCGTTGACTGATTCAACCCACATCACGCGACCCCAGGCGCCGGAGGTTTGGGCAATTGAGTGAGCACTGGTGCGGTCGACACGACAGCCGAGTGATCTGGCGGCTGCAGCCCAGCTATAGCATTCTCCATCCGGTAACACGGAATCCCGAGTCTGCATATCTACAGCCTTGTAGGCGGCATAGCTGGTACACTGGCAAGTGTATGAATCATGATGCCGCGGATATTATCGCGTGGACAGGGCAACACCGTAATGCAATGAATGATTCGCACCGTTGTAACGACTTTGCGACAGTACCGAATCCTCCGCCATTGCGCATTCTTTGTGCAGTGATCGCTATTCTTGATTAATTAACTTTAATCTTTTCTGAGTAAAGTGGCGGCCTCGAGTGCAAAGGTGTATGTGCATGTCACTGATATTTAGGGATTAGTTCTTGTTGTTCAATTTTTATCTTCAACGGCTTTATGTCTGAATTTTGATTGATCCGCAACAACACGTTCTACTTCGTTTTTGCTTCAAGTCCTGTTTCATGGTTTTGACGGTCTTGAGCGGGAGAGTGACCTGGCTTTTTGCGGTGTCTACACGGTTTGGCGCTCACGAAATTCAGATCGAGCTGGAGCCAGCAAGTACAGATGGCATCACCGTCGTCTCTAAAATGGAGATCGATTAGGGCATATTAGCAAGAGCTTGTTGTTGTAGTTTTAACTCTTTGGTAGTTTCTTCAACTTTTAGCTTTAGGTCTTCGGCTTCAGCTTTGACGATTATCTTAATACAAGCGCCCCCACACATGGCATGCTTGCTGCTAGCGTCGGACTTCTCCCTTCCGGTTAGAGTGGCAGCTTTGGAGCAATGTCACCTCCTCGACAGCAGCTTTTCTGTTTTCTCTGCTGCGGCACGACAAGCATTTGAGGTGCCAATAGGGTTTCAAGCTCAATGGCTATAGCTTTGCTTGGATTGCTCACGGGAAAAAGATTTGCAGAAAATTGAAGCCAAGAACGAGGACGGTAGACAAAATAAACAGTCTTTTAGTTTAGATAAGGACGTGCGATTCGATTGTGGCTTGTCTTTTGTCATATTGTAAACCTCTTCTTCGGAATGTTAGCTTTTGTGACAGATTTTTAGCATAAGAAGTATATAGAGTCAAAATTATTTGAAAGGTGAGTTGATTTTACTGGGCAAATAGTATTTGTGTGTCGATTCTTGAATTTTTGTGTAGGAGAGTAGTTAGTTAAACATCGCTTTCAGATATTTGGAGACGGCAGACGTGTATGAGGCGAAGGCAATAATAAGTGACCTAGACTGACAAGTGTGAGCGCTGGTAAGCTTCCATGCTTGGAGAATAAAACGTATCTACTAATTTCTACTCACTGTCGAGGCAAATCGTAAGAAGTGAGCTTTTGTGCGGCGTGTAGCCAAAGAAGATGAATCCTGAAAATTGTGGAGGAAAATAACGCTAGTATTCCTGAAATCATAGCTTCAACAAGAAATGGGCTGCGCACAAAATGATCGTCAGCACCGACTAGCTTTTTCCATATAAATCTCCCTCACCACGAGATAGATTGCCACACGGATGGTATTGGAAAATGACGAGAATCGAGATGATGAGGAAGATGCGAGAGTGCAAAACCTCCTGTTTTGCAATATGAGCGCAAGTAGCAAATAGTTTCAAATGGCAGTATCGTTGGTATAGTAGGTCGGCTTCTTTTGTGGACTGTCAATATGTCGCGGACAGGTAGTATCGGTATTCACAATTTCTTTAATATTGTCGAGTCTGTCGGCGTTGTAAACTTGTACACGAAGTGTGGACTGCATGGATTTTAGCACCAGCCCTTCTACATGCCATCATCGTTTAGCGTAGCAAGAAGCACGTCGCTGCCAGCTAGTCTCTTCCGGTAAATTTATGCGGTATTCTGTTCGCTGAGGTGGAATATTCTGCAGATTTGACATTGGCGTCTTTCTCATTAATGTCGTCACTTTCCGGAGTGACAGAAGTTTCGGTGCCAGGTTTGAAAGCAGTGTTAGTGATATCGATTTTCTATCGCGCATCTCGATCAGCGGTTGATGAAAGAATGATATCAGCAATTACGGTGACAGGAGAATCAAAGCCAGGGTCATGGACAAATGTTGAGGTAATGGAGGAGCCAGATATTGCGACCATGTCGATGACGCCGTATTTGCAAAATGCGCAAGTTAGTGTGCATAAGGTCGCGACTCATGACATGGTGGACGATCGATTGGTGGTACTTGCTTGTTTCAATATGATTCTCTGTCTCCATTGAATTAAGCGCCTGCACGCTTTGGCGTTTTGTGTTCAGTCTTATTCATTATTTTCGCCTTTGATCAACACTAACTTCGATAACCGATGTGAGCTAGTGTCTTTCTTTCAGGCGATAGGCATGATGTAAGCAATGCACATAACCTGGGTGAGGTAATCTTGAGATCCCATCATTATTGCCATCGACGACGATAAACGCGTGCTCGGTCGGAAACAATCTTTGCCATCTCGCGGTAATAACACGCTTCGAGGAGATCCACGATACTGGCGTCGTGAGTGGTGACTAAAACCGTTAAAGTGCCGTAATCACTGCCTTTCTCTGCAAAATCGAGCACTCTTTGGAGGTTAAGACATCAAGGTTACCAGTTGGGCTCGGTCGGCAATGAGGATTTTTGGCTGTCGTGCTACGGAACGTGCGATCGAGACGTTGCCTCTCACCACCTGGAAAGATTACCTGGAAAACGGTAGGCTTTTATCAGATAGTCCAACGAGGTCGAGAACTTTTGAACCGTATTATTGATTTCGTGATTGCCTGCTAGCAATTTCTAGAGCAAAGGCAACGTTTTCGTAAACCGTGCGGGTTGGGAGTAATTTGAGGTCCTGAAAACCACACCGATGCGGCGTCGCATTTGGGATATGCTTTTTCTTAACATAATCGAGAGATCAATACTCGTACGATCATGACGCAATGGACGGGAATTTTCTTCTGCGGTGATCATTTTTGAGAAGCGTCGACTTGCCTGCACCCAGATTTTCCGACGAGAAAACAAATTGCGCTGCAATATGCTGGAAATATTATCATGGGCAGTGTTTGGCTGTCGCCGTGATAATGTTTGCAGACATGGTCGAACAATACCATACCAATATTTTAACATAAACGCATTTGTGCGTAAAAGCTTAGGGAATTAGTAAATTAGTTTTCACCGATTTGTGATTCAAGATAGAAGTCAATACAAACCACCACCTTACCAGCTACATGACGGCGTCATGTCGGTCTCTTCGTATTTCGTGCGAGTATTTTCTGACAAGTTTTGGCTGGTTGGAGTGACGTAATTTCGATTTTAGCTGACCCCACTTTTGCAGATTCGCCGGCAACGAAGTTGATTAATTGATCTCCGCCTGCTGTTCTTGTTAGCATCTGGATTAATTTTCCGCGTAAAATTCCATCGCGCTTTCACGATTTTGTAGTTGTAGATCTTTCTTATTCTGGACTGCAACAACCGTATTAGGTCGGATAGATGAGTAATGCGGATGGCTGAGTTAGATATTAACGGATTGACCGCTGTACACTCAGCGATGCATCATCACGGAGATCTTTTCATCGATTTTTAAACTCGTCTTCACTATCAAGTAACAGGGAGATTCTCAAATGTTGAGGAAAGAGGTCTATGCGTAAATTACCAAGCATTAAAAGGTGAAAAGTCGGACAAGACGATGCACGCTACGCCCGGATTTAAGATTACCATAAGGGGTAATTTCCGTAAAGTCTATAAATCCGCGGTTTATACCAGCTTCTTTCAGCGGCTCGTTCGTAAGCTCTACGGAGTATTATCACGCAAATACATACGCTCATGCCAGCCCAGTCCATGGCTTCGGTGCCACCAACCCGGCGGTAATTCGTATAATGGCATCGTCATATCGATTAGTGAAACGAAGAGCTTTTTAGGCTCGTGCAAGAGTCTCGCTCCATTGAGGTGGAGCTGATCGCTGATTCTCGAAATTAAATCTGGTTCTTGCAGTTCGAGAATTTCGAGGTCAGAGGTTTGTATTTCAGCATCTCGCCAAGGTTCGACTGGACCTGAGGTCAGGCTTAAACTAGTATTTACATTTCTGGCATTGTGATTTCGCCAGAGCCTGGTCAGAGATTTATGTTCAAGATCTCGAGTTTGGCGATTTTGCGTGATTTTGAAGCCTACAGGTGGTAAAAGGTTCTGACCTGAGGACGCAAAGTCGTTTTCGAGATCATTCATGATCATGTGCGATCGCGCGGCACTGGACGCGAGCTCGTACTGCAGTAGGCTAAACAGTATGGTGACGACTTCAGTGAACCTCAGACAAACCACTCAAGAGGGCGTAATACGCGAAAAAGATTATCGCATGCACCGAGTATGATCAGATTGTGCGAATATCTGGTAATACCACCAATTATGTCGGCGAACTCGATTGCACATTGTAATTTGATGCGTAACATATTTTGTCGGACGGCAAGTTCTTTGATTACGATTGTGACAAAACTAGCTCGGAAAAGAGCCGATAAAAACATCCTTTTGGAGACATGGTCGAACCGAATTGATTAGCGTACGTTGCCATCGCGGTACTATCTTGTATGCGGCATTACGTCCCTATTTGAATCGGAAAACAAATGATCGCGCCCTGAGACACCCGAGTATAATCCAGTGTCACCTATTATCATTGGAGTGGCAGTCGTGGTGAAGATCGTACTAGGATTTTATGTTAAACGTTGGAAAAAGGTTAACTCGATTCTTTAATTAATTCTGGTGAAGATGCGACCTTTGATGCGGTCATCTCGTTTTTGACCTAGTGCAGTAGTGTATATTTTATTCTTTTCAGATTTCGCTTGAGGCGATACTGTGCGCAATTATTTCTGGTTGTACTTGAAATCGGGTATTTCAATGTTGAAAAGTACAATCTCAGCTTTTTGGGTGTATGCAAAGCGATGTGAGATTATGTAAGAAGATCCAGAAAGACTCGTTATGCATTTCCAAATGTTTTAGGGGGTATAAGGATTTGGTTTCTACTAATTATGGACCACAAATCGTTGGAATGGGTCGTTGTGATATTGAAGTGCCGATACCTGGCAGTAGCAGATCTAGACCAGTTATTGAGGGAAATTGCGATTAAGGTGATTCGGACGCATCAGGTTCCTCTTGACTGGCGATAGGTGTATTCTGTAAATACAAAAGATAAAGTAGTGGTGGCAGCACAGAAGAAGGTGAAAGAAATAGCGTTAGCAATACAAATATATACAATGACAGGTGCATGCGCTTTTTACTTAATGAAGGAAGCAAAAAGGATGCGATTTGATTTAGTAGTGAGTTTTGACGCTGAAAATCGCGAGGAAAGCTTTCTCCAGGCGGTCGAGGATGTCAGAAGCATGTTTCTGGATATGAATAGCAGGTGGCGATGGACCGCAGACCTTCTAATTAAGAGTGAATAAGCTACAGTTGTCGGCGAGGCAGATTTTATGGGGGAGTATAGAGGAATAAAAAGTGACCATAGGGTCTATAAAATTCAAATTGGCTGGACCTGCAGGATTCGAACTCAGCGAATGACGGACCAAAACCCGTTGCCTTACCACTTCTGGCGAAGCGTCCATTACTATGATTATTATTTATCACATGATTTCCAGCGGTCGTAAACTTGAATGCTACAGTCGTTTGAGTACGAGTCGCACTCGCGCCGTCATAGGAGTGCTGAATAGAAGAGTCCTTGTTCGGTTCTCCACGCAGAAGTACGTAGTCGATCATACGAATAATCACCAGCATGGGCAACGATGAGGATTTTTGCATCTTCCCTATAATTCTCTACGGCGGCAGTTTGAATATATTTCGAATGCGGTCGATGCGCGGGAACACGTGTGGTACAGGATTCCATCTGCAGCGATCGGCACAAAACCGTCGTTTCCAGCTAATTTCAAGCGAATGCGAGAACCTTCTTTCCCTCAAATACTCCAAGTCCACGCCTGGGATGAGATCCTCTGAATAGCGAATAAAACAATTGCGTTGGGCTGTTCTTTGTCGAGGTAGGCGTGACTTCTAACTCAATGGAACTCTTCTGCATAAGATCACTGCAAAATTGGACTCGTCCGGAATTGACGACCGAGGATAATTTGACAGGTTTTGGCGGCTCGCCGTAATGGTGAGTATCAGGCAATATTGAGCGTGGACGCTTAGCTCTTCGCGAGCTTTTGAGTGCGCTGAAACTTCACGGTAGTATTAGTTTCAATGTCAGACCATACTGGTTTGATACCAAGAGTATTCCAAACTTGTTTGTCCGTGTCTTTACTGCATAAAATTTCATTGACCCACCGTAACTATTAACTTCTTACTATTTATTTAACATTGCCCAATGCCCCAGAGGAGAACAATGAGGGCACCTGCCGTTAGTGGACGATACCAAGACCACTGTAAGCAGGGTCATTGAATTATCGTTTTGATATACATCCTCTCATAGTGGTGCACTTCCTGACCACTGGCCTTGCGAGGGTTTTGTGGTCTTACTGGGAATTTTGCGGTAGTCTTTGCTGGAGTTTTGTGGTGGATTTGCCGGATTTTCAGCAATTGTTTTTGCTCATACTGTCTTTATTCTATTAATTTTGACGTTTATTCTAGGCGACCCAGAATAAAAGTAAAGTTTAAGACTTAAGGACTCTTATTTAATACCTCAGCGTAGGAAAAGAATTAAATATATTCGGTAAGTTTTAAAAGTCGGCTGCTGTCTTTGCTTGCTACTTCTGCGGCGTGAGTTTGTTTCGAGCTGTTTACGACGTTCAATCATGGCTTCGTGAACTCGGTCAGCTTTTTGATTATTTTTGTTGTTGTAACTCAGAAGTGTGAGGAAAGCTTCGTCTTGTCTCGGTTGGTTTGCTGTTATGAAGTTTCTCGGAAAAGTTTTCAGTATCTCTTGATTTTCAGACTCGGCAAGGTAATTGCAGTCGCTTAGGGGACCGTGAATGGCAAATTGGCATAAACTGGTACGCCAACAGGTAACTGGAGAATTTGATTTGAGGATTTTGTGATTGCAATTGGCGTGAACTGTCATGCGGTGAGCGATAGGCGGCGCGTAATCTTTCAGTGCTACTCTACGCATTCAAATGGTCTTATCTCATCGACACCAAGGAGCCCTTAGTGCAGGTTTTGGTGAGATTTGGACCAAGGAAGAGGTCGACGTCGTTAGAAGAGTGAATTGGAGATACTGTGGTGGAATAAAGCTGGACAAATAATAGATAGGAATTCGCACATTTTGGCCAGTGTCCGCACCATTTGAGGGTACTGTCGTGGTTATTTCTGCTTTGGTGTTTGCTTCTGCTGCAAGAGCTAAAAACTATACCCGTATGGCCAACATTTTTGCACGAAGAGATCTGCCACGCGAAGTTCACTTTAGACGAGCGGATTGGAGATCCGACATGGAGATCTGTGGGAAAAGGTATCGATTATCGTTATTCAGTCATTAACTGCCTCGGCCTGCCAAGTTTTCTTGACCACTGCGATTAACTGGTAAGTGCCGCCAATCATGGCATGATTCTTCACCTTCGCGACCTCAATACTGCGTCGCACCGATGTTCTGGTGGTTTGTACAGCCTGAATACGTGTAGAGACTGACAATAAAAGCAACCGGTACGTGACCGCCGAATCCACTGCAAGAAAGCTGGAGATGCTGGCGATCGATTTGTCGATAAACGATACTGGCTTTTTGATGGTTAAAATTATCATCGTAGGGTGGACTCAATAACGTGCTTGGATGACTGTGACTCAGGCTACTAGAGACATGCTACCATGGTGTAGCTAATGCTTCTCTCATTGAGAAGTCGGCCACCAGGAGACCATCTTTACCACCGGATCGCAATGCTAGGATGCCATTTCCATCGACACAATTGACGGCTGGTTTATTTTGGGCCATATGGTGGCGCGAAAAAGTTGCAGCTGGGAGCGACTCAAGTCAGATTTCATAGGCGTATTGACGAAGACCTCTTGATAGACGGTTGAAAAGAAATGTGCTGAAAGTGTCTACCGAGTGGTCGATCGAGTCGAATATTGGCGGTATGGTGTGCCTATAATAACTTGTACCGATCTAGATGAAAGCGAGAGAAACATCGCCTGATCGAGGAGTTGATCGATCTGGATCATCAAGCAACATTAAAAATGCTGGGTTTCACTCGCCAGGTTTTTGGGGCAAAATAAATCTGTGAAAACAACATCATCGATTCCCTGGTAAACAAACGAGGCGATGACGGTAGAACGATCAAAATAATAACCAGAAATCGGAAAACCGCATCACTGGATGAGCACGACCGGCCTTGTGAGTGTGGTGGACTCGAGCAGGCTGAGCTACTCTTTGCTGGAACGAACTCTAAAATCGATGCAATATTTGATGATGGCTCATTATTATTTCTTACCATTAAAAAGCGTTAACGAGTTGTTGGAATTGTTCGCCGCGGCCCACTGAAGTTTCTTTTAAATCATTACTCGAGCACTGGCGGCGCCTTGCACCCATCACACAATAGCTGGCTTTGCGGACCGATTAATCTAAGCCTCGTTAGTGATGGAATACAGAGATCATAATTTCGAATCGAGGTCGGCAGCGTATTTTCGGCAAGTTGACGAGCGAGATTGACGGCCTCGCAGTGGCATCACAAAGAGCGAATTTCTCTGGATCCCCGCCTCTCGACAACATAAAACCGTAAGTCGCCGGATGAGGATAATTTTCTTTGAGGTGGCAGTAAAGAAGTCATCTCAGTGAGATCAAGATGACGGTCCTTGCCGCCGGCGATTAGGATGGTTGGCAATCTTTCAAAGGTGCAAATCGCTAGCATCAGAGGCAGGGGAAAGGCGGATGAATAATTACCATCATAATAACGAACATGGTTTAGTTCTCGATGTACTGAATGCGGGAGCCTTTTGATGGCGGAAAGTCCTTGCTTTGATCGTGAGGTAAAGTTCAGAACTCCTGTGAGTAAAGCTAAGTCTTTAATGAGCGCGAAACCTGATAGTCATCTAGTACTGCAAGGATGGCTGCTCGGCATTTTCCTGGTTGTGTCGTCTGGGAAATGGAGGAGGAAAATCACGAAGTTTGAGTCTGGCTTTGATAGCTTTAAAATTGGATAGGTAGATGCCAGGAGCCTGCCTCGCCAAGCTTTGGCACTAATGGCGTTGCTGGCACATCATGGTAATCCGCTGTGGTTTGCGTACCATGATGCTGCCTTTGTAGCAGCGACTATAATCACTCGAAATCAAGTGACATACCGAGACCGATCTGGCTCAATGCGTAGTTATTACGGGAGAGCATGAGATAAGCGTCCCAACACTGGAAGCTACCCATTTTCACAAACCACGAGTGGCATTTTCTCTGGATATCATCAAGCTCTCAAGATGGCTGGCGTAAATTTTCGGCGTTGCCGACGAGGTGAATTTTATGGCAGCGCTCGGTGAATTGACGGAGAATATTAGGATAATTGAGCAGGTTGTGCCTCGTTTTGTGCCGGTAATCACCGATGATTGGGGCTTTGCAGTGTCTCAAAGAAATAGTTTGCAGGATTGGAGGTCCAGTCCTTGGACTGCCTCGCTTGATCTCTTCTGGTTTTCAGTGCGAATCCGTGGGGCGGACTGATGGACCACGCAAAAACCAGGCCGTATTTTTCGTTCAAACCTGGGATTTTCGGAATCGTGAAATGACTGCAAAGGTGAAATTACTGTGCTGATCGTCAAGAAGATGGTCTCGAAATAAGATCTCAATGGCGTTGCCTTTCTAAGACTCGTGGCCGAGAACTGCGATTGCATATCATTTATTATACGCCATTTTGAGATGGCGCGAATCCGTAAAAATTACTCTCCAAGTTTACTCGATGAAGGATCGTAGTATTTGAGTAACTTTTGTGATTTGCGGATTTATATTTTGCGTAATTTATGATTTCTTGGGATTTTAAAAATTGAGAGACGGTGCAAGCCGATTGATGATGGCTCGACAGAACCAACGGCGACGAAGGCATTGAATACCAGAGCGTGCAAACTTCGCGAGCGAGTTCAATCGACGGATGGTTTTATTGATTTCTTTAATGACTTGCGGAAAATCATCATAGAGTTCAACTTTTTCGGTCATAAAACTAGTCATCGGTGTAATAATCGGAGATTTGGCTGACGGTTTGAGCACCCATCTGATAGCGCATCTTTCGTGCATAAGCTCGACGGCCTCAATCTTCATCAGATATCTCCCATTGAGAGCGCGGAACCATCTCCTAACTTGGATAAGTGAAAAGTTCATCGGCGGTCTCCAGGTTAACCTCTCACCGTCAAAATCCCAAGATGAAATAGTGCTTGCCACGATTAATACCGCTACCCATGCCATAAACAAGGCTGCGTTTTGCTGCTTGACCAAAATTCGACTACCATAAAGCCACTTTAGAATATGATTGAGCGCACCCATGGCCTGAGTTTCTGGGACAGATGCAAACGCCTTGTGACCATGGAAAACCCGTGAATGCGATATTGTCAGCATCCTTGCGTTTGACGAGGACGGCTGGTGAAGAATGTGAGTTTGTCTTTTTGGAATCTCTCAAAACGACGCCCCTCTTTTTAGGTCCCAATCTTCAAGATTGCGTAAAATTTCTCTTTCGCGGTGCTGAATTTTGTCCGGCAATGATGAAACGCATGGTTCTTAGCGGCATGTGTGCGACGGTAATGCTCGCGAATATCTCGCGACTCAATATCATGGATAGTGGCAAGACGCTCTTGAGGTTGGGGACCTCTTCTCCGATGGCTTTTTGCAACCCTTGGCCAGTGAGTCTGGCGTAGTCATTCATAGAGCCAGTGAGCTCGGCCTTAACGTTTCCTTCTTCGCTTTTAGCTCTTCCTCATTAAACATTGCAGTGAGGTAATTGCGATGCGCTCAAGATTTAGGATTCTTTCCCATTCAAAAATCGACACTATCTGGCTCACAGCAGACGAATAGTCGAGTGTCCAGGCGTTGTGGCAGGCGCGCCGTGCAAATCCCGTCTCGTAGGCTTGTTCATCTGGAAACAGAATTAGCGCCAAAGCTAAGATGTTCGACCACGTGGGCAATCCTCATAGAGGGTCAGGACTTTTTGAGCAAAACGCATGCCGCCGCGGAATCTGAAACTGATGTTCATACAGAGGCGCCGGTGGACGTGCCATGAAGCAGTCCCCTCGCGCCATCTCCTTAGCCTCGATTTCTTCAACAAAACAAGTCTCATACTAGCGTTTACTGTGTGTGTTCTGACGTTGCTCTCTTTAGACTTCTTGCGGTATTACGCCCAGTATTGAACATCGTGGGTCTGCTGACATCCGATTTGAATTCGTTATCGAGGTTTTTACGCCAGAATCAATAGTATTTACGCCTTTGAGTCTGTAGGCAGTCTCCGCCATTTGAGTGAGAGCTCAGTATCATATCTCCTCACCGTCTACAATATCAGTAGGCAACGCGTCCTTCGTTTAGGTGACGCTGAGGAGGATTTTGAGAACTGCTTCGGAGGATTTTTCTGCAAGCCCTCAAAGAGCTAGGACTCTGTACGATACTCCACGAGTGGGATCACGCTGCCCACTGAGCGCTGGCAGTGAATACCTTCACGGAGGTGCTGCATACTCAAGCGTTGCATCCAGAGAGCATGTCAAGAACTTTGGAGGCAGACTTCTGCGTTCCACGCGACGTACGACTCTCGTGGTCCAAATTGAGTGCCCGATTTCGATATGCTTGGAAACTGCGGTAAGTGCGCGAAGCTTGGCGCGGTCTTCGTCTCGTCATAGCGCCACTGAGTTTCAACGAGGCCGGACTCAGGTTGAAGACCCGAAGGAAATTTTGTTTAAATTTTACGTTTATGCGTGAGTCTATAGTGAGATCAACTGCTGCTTCCTTCTATGAGGCGTTTAATTCTCTGGAGAGAGCTTTTCCTTCAAGACCTTTTGCGGCGTACAAGATAGACGACGACGATGACGGTTGATGACATTATCGTGGTGAACTACATTTTACGAGATTCGAAATTGAACCCTCACGACGTTGTGCGGTTTCCAGATTTTTTGCAATATGTGATTGTGGATTGGAGGTCTTCATCAAGACCAACAACGGTTGACGTTTGCGAGCTGATTGTCTTTGGAAAATTCGCATTAGGTCACCCTCACACACAAGAGACAAAGAACCGAGTAATACCAGGATCACCTGGTCCACCACGACCACGGAGCCGATTGTCGACACGCCCTGAATCGTAGTTCAACCGCACCCACGAGTCGCCTAGTTTCTTTACCTTCAGGAAGTTTACCGTTTAAACAGCACGACTCGCCATGTTGGTTGTGGCACCGCGCCTTCACCAGCTTTATAAACAATGGCAGCCTCC